>JGI12104J13512_1000030_pt1 | contig 145444 bp, 122 predicted proteins | sample TerdegcTABiofilm_FD_13512 | JGI IMG/M metagenome (IMG submission 13512)
CTCATCCAAAGTAAGATAGGGCTCCAATTGCTGTTCAAAACACTGAAATTCCAAAGTCCTGCCTTCAGGATCAGTTGCCCAAAAATGATAAATTTTAAATGGCGGATTTTCCTGCGGCGCTGTTTTAGCTATATTTTTCAGCTTTTTATAAGCGCTATCAACTTGTTCTCTACTGTCAAAAAAGAAGGAAATTGTGCTGCAAAGTTCACTACTTTCACCTTTGCAGAAACCAAGCAATTGATTACCAGCTTTAAAAATTACACAGGAATCCTGTTCTAACCAGACAGGAAGTGCCAGCAGAGAAGCGTAAAAATTCCGTATCAGACCCAATTCCCTTGTTTTGAAGAATACTATTCCGTTCATCATATCTCCTTTTTTCCTATTTATAATATATTTTAATCTGTTTCAGGTTAACAGGCAAATTTGATTGATTTGGACACCATTATTTGAGTTTATAGCTACAAGTTTAACCCTGCACAGCAATAGGAACTTACTTACTTACTTACAACCCATCATCTACCCCATCCTCCACTCAGCATCTACCCATCCTAAAGGTTGGGTTGATGTTGAGTTTGAAGCAAGGGACGCTTAGAAATATTTTCTAATTTGATTTGGAATAACGGGAAAATCTTTACCTTCTTTATCCGAGTGGTTTACACACCCATCGTTATCGTTGTATCGGGACAGCCCCGAAACAATCATAGAGATGGTGGTATAAGCTCCTCGTAAAAAATAAGAAACAACCATATATTTTTTTCCGCTGTTTCCCAGTATAAATATCCTGAAAATACCTTTCATCCCATTCCTCCCAGAGCTAATAAATCTTGATAGTTATTTGCTTGATACATAGTAAATTCTGTAACGCCTCCGTAACACTTCCCTAACACTTCCGTTGTCTCGTTACGGAGTTGTTACTTGGTTGTTACTTTGTTATAAGAAGATGAAGCAAGCTGAAAAAGATAATAAATTAAAGGCGAAGCAGTTAACAGTAGTGGGGTAAATGATAATGTTCTTCCCTTTTGGTTAATCGGGATTCGGTAACTCCATAATTAAATACTATTATTATAAAATGTTATTTTCTTATTAAAATGAAAATCTTGGGTATCTGTCGTTCCTGTGGAATTCTTTCGGAAAAAAGGAACTCGGGGTTTACATTTCCCGAGGGGCTTACGCACCCATCGCTATCATTGTGTCGCCCTGAAGAGCTTATTGGCATAGGGCTAAGAGCTGAGGGCAGAGAGTATCTCAACCCTCTAAACCTTCTCAACCTTCTAAACCTTCTAAACCCTCTAAACCTTCCCAACTCTCTCAACCCTCTAAACCCTCTAAACCTCCTCAACCCTTATCAATTCTCAATTTCAACCAGGTTTCTTTGGGAATTCATTCTTCATTTTCAGTAGCGTTTCAGATTGCACCCTTGGCTATAGCTTTCTCCGGGTCTTAGGTATTCTGCATAGTCAAAATCCAATTCTATAAGAGTATAATCGGGGTCATCATAGCCGGAAAAATAGTCATCAAAAAAGAAGCAACGCTCAGATGCTTCAGCTTTGAGCGTTGCATTATGGACAATAGAGGCAGTTCCACTTAAGCGAATATAGCCGGTTTGNCCATCTTCNTAAAGCGGAANNCAGACCTCTATATTTTTATTGTTTTGAATTTGGCTCACCTTGGAATCTCCGCTGAAGGTAGTAACAAAAAAGCGGTCATCGTAGATAAATAGGACAACGGGACGAACTCTGGGTCGGTTTTTATCTACAGTAGCCAGATAAACATACTGATTTTGTTTTATCCAAGCCATAATTTCTTGTTGCAAAGCGGATTCGTTGGCGCGGCTCATTTTAGTTCTTTATTATTTGGGAAAAGAAATACGGGTAATAATTGCCTGATTTTCGGGGTTGGGGTTATCGTTTTTATCGCGAGGCAGGTTCTCAATTTTATGAGCTACTTCCATTCCTTTAGTAACTCTGCCGAAAACGGTATGCTGACCATCCAGCCAGTGAGCTCCATCTTTTTTAGTGACGATAAAGAACTGACTGCCATTAGTATTGGGACCTGAATTTGCCATACAAATCGTCCCATAGTCCACCGGAGCAATTAATTCCTGCACATAGACCTTATCCATAATTCCGGTTTTTTCCTGATAGAACTTGAGATCATATTTCATTACGGGCTCTAAACTATGTGTTGATTGACATTCTTTAGCAATAGCGGCAATTTCCGCATTGGGAGTGCGATTGTTTTGAATGTGTGGCACAATAATTTTATTCCAGACAGCTTCAGCTTTCTGATTGGTATCTATTTTACCGGTAATTTCTTCTCCATTCCTATAACATTCATCTTCAAAAGTATAACCTGGACCACCGCGTCCATCATTGCTGCGGTCTTTATCTCTCGTATTGGGGCATCCACCCTGAATCATAAAATCCGGAATAACGCGATGGAAGTATAAGCCGTCATAATATCCGGATCTGGCAAGTTTTACAAAATTCTGAACGGTTTTGGGAGTAAGATCAGCCCAAAGTTCCAGTTCAATGGTGCCATAATTTGTTTCCATTTCAACTTTTGTTTTGTTAGTAATAATTTCTTTCTCTTTCATCAATTGCTCCGCCGGTTTTTCTCCGGAAGGTGTTTTTGTTTGGCATCCGACACTGATTGTAATCATCATTAAAACAACCAGGATCGGGATAATGTTTTTGTTTAAGTGCCTCATAATATACTCCTTCGTGTTATATTTGTTCATTTTTAATATTATACTCTTTCAGAGCTGGTTTTCCTGCATCAATTTCCACATAAGAATAATAGGTTATCCAGTCACCGCAATTAAGGTAAGAGCCGTTTCCCATAGTTTCCCAAACGGGCTGGTGACTATGTCCCAAAACCACAATATCGGCTTTTTTATGTTCAATCAACCATTTGGCGTAATTTTTTAAGCCCTTGCTTTTTTTGTCAACAAGTTCCTGGTTATCTTTCCTTTGCCTGCTGGTGCGGGAAAAGCGACTACCAATAGTTAAAGCCAAATCGGGATGCAGGAAAGAAGCAATTTTATGGACAGCTTTCCAGCGAATTACTTTACGGTAAAGCTGATAACGCAAATCGTTAAAAGTGCGGGTATCGCCATGTTCAAAACGGATTTTTTTGCCGTCGGTATTAAGAGTAAAGCCATCAGGATGAATTTCACAACCAATATAATCGGATAAAAAGTTTCCGAACCAGAAATCGTGATTGCCACTGATATAAACTATGCGAGTTCCACTTTCTTTGATAGCGGATAAGGCACAAAGGACAGGAAAATATTGTTTCACTACGGTAAATTTTCCTTCCAGCCAGAAATCAAAAATATCCCCGGAAAGCACCATTAAATCATATTTTCCCGGAATGCTTTTAAGAAAACTGATTAGTTTGTTAGCGCTTTCTTTATCGGCATTGCTGGCGCAGTGAAACTTATAATGGCAATCGGAAAGAGCAATTATTTTCATTGTTTGTGCATTACATAATAAAGAATATTTGCACCGAACTTAAGAGCTTTTTCCCTGATCTCGGGTGGGTCATTATGCGTTTCAGGATCAGCCCAACCGTCGCTGATATTGGTTTCATAAGTATATAAACACATCAAGCGTCCGTTATCGTCAAAAATACCAAATGCTTGGGGAGGTTTGCCATCGTGCAAATGAATTTTGGGAAGTCCGCTACTGAAATCAAAAAAGGCATAAAATAGGGGAAAAGAAGGGTCTAATTCCACAAGCTCTCTTTCCGGGAAAATGCGTTTTATTTCTCTGCGGAAGGATTCATCCATACCATAATCATCATCGGCATACAAAAAACCGCCTCGGAGCATCCAGGTTCTGAGGTTTTCCACTTCTTTATCCGTAAACCTGATATTCCCGTGACCGGTTAAATAAAGAAAAGGATAATCAAAAAGCTTGGGATCGGAAGCTCTAACTACGCTTTGGTCAATAGGAAAACTTGCACCCATAACCAAATTGGCATATTTTGCCAGATTGGGAAGCACTTCGGGATCGTTATACCAATCGCCTCCCCCGTCATATTGCAAACGAGCAAAGCCAATTTTAATAGGATTATCAATTACAACTGCCAGAAAAGGCAGACAAAGTAACAGGCAGAAAAAAATAAGAGAGCGTTTCATAGCTTAATTCACAATCTTTAATTCTACACATAAAACAGCATTGCCAACAACCGCGTAAAAACAATTGGCAAAGCTGTCATAAACGGAAAGAGCATCCAAATCGTGCTTAAAAGTTAAACTGCTAATGGTTTCACCCCGAACCGGATCAAGAATGCTGATTCCCCTCTTGGAAGGAATAACCATTATGCTTCTATCCAAACGCGGATCATCGCTGTTTTTAATGATGCAGGGAATGAACCGATCACCGGTTATGCTTTCTGTAGGCAGATGCTGTTGCCAGAGAATATTTCCCTCATCATTCAGACCGATAATTTGCTGATTTGCCAGATACAAGATTAGCATTCCCTGATGGACTGTTGTAGAGCGAATTTCATCCTCCAGCATTTTAGTCCAGAGCAACTGACGGGACTTCTTATCGTAAGCGCTAAGTCGGTTTTGAGATACCAGATAAATTGTGCCTAATGTAAAAGAAGGTGACAAACTAACATTATATGGTAGTTCTGTGCTCCAGGCAATGGAGAAAGAAATATTGCGGGCGGGCAGATTTATCAGTTTATCTATATATTTTTTCAGGTTCTCGCTATTGATATTCAGATTGGTAGGAATTTGTTCCAAATGTAAGGTTTTTTCCTCTTTGAGTGATAGACGCATTTTATACACCAGTTGATCAAGAATACGATTTCCAACCATCATATACAGAGCAGCCAACAAAGCTAAAACAATAAGAACGATACTGGTTACCTGCAAACGAGATAGCTTTCTGCGCTTTGTTTTAACCAATTCCTCTTTACCTTCCAAAATCAGCCAAAGGGGATTATCCTCCGTAGCGTAGGTCTCAATTAATGTCTCTATGGCAGAAGGATCATCAACACTGGGAAAAATCTTTTGTGCTAGTTCCCCTGAAATAACGATCAATCGTTGATTACTGCCAATATACACCCGTTGTGGCTTAATAACAGGATCACTGTCCATTAAACCAAGCAGCTGTAAACCGTCCAATGACTGAACCTGATAATTATGCCAGTCCCTTCCGATATGTCTCATTTTTTTGTTATCAGTTAAAAGACAAAATATTCTGCCAAACTGAACAAAATAAAGCTCATTATCATAGAGGACGCCAAAAAAGAGAGAAATACCTTTTTCTGCCAGTTCGGTCTTATGCAATAGTCCATAGAGTTTCCAATGCAGATCAGCAAAGAACTGTTTCATCCATATCTCAATTTCCAGACGCGAAAGCGAGCCAACTTTGGAATTAAGAATTTCCAGCTTGATTTCGGCAACGATTTCTTCCAGCACAAAATTCTTCTCTGGATGCCAGGTAAGCAAAAACCAGGCAAAACGTCCTTCGCGGGATGCCTTATATTCACATACGCTATGGGGAGGAGAGGAGTGCAAACTCTGTAAAGAAACCATTTTTAGCTCCACCAATGAATAAAACTGCGCCAGGAAACACGAAAAAGAGTTGGCAGATGTAAGAGCATATTAGTGTAGGCAGCATTGGCTAAAGGACACCAGCACTTCTTTTTATGAATGGAACGACGTTCCATTTCGGCAAGCGGAGAAAGCCAAATCTTACGAAAGTTATAGTTATTTTTTTGCAAGTTTCCCAAGGACTTGGCTTTAATGCAACAGCTCCAAATATCGCCATCCGGAGAAATCTGACAAGAGGCAACTCCTGAATAACAGGGAATAATCTGCCTTTTATCGCGCATAATCCTTTTCACCAGATTGTAATATTCAATGCGAAAAGCCATAGTAACCTTACTCATTCCTTTAAATTTACTGTTTTTGATTCTATGGATAAGATAATCAATAGCGCTTTTAAAGGCAACTAATGAAGGAGTTATATCTGTTCCCATCGTATCCAGTTCCACTCTTTCTTCCGCTATTTCAGTAATATAGCTATCGGGCTTAAGACGCATCAATTCATTGGCAATAGAGGGAAAACTATCTACATTGAACTTGGAAATAACAGTGTGAATGCCTACGCTGAGGTTTTTGTGTTTCAGGGCTTTCAAACCGTTAAAAGTAGCAATTGCTTTTTTGTAGTTTCCGGGAACATTGCGGATTTTATCGTGCTGTTCTTCTATGCCGTCAATGGAAATATTAACTATTATTTGAGCTTTAGGACAGGCACTGGCAATAGCATCCGTTTTTTCTATAATGGTTTGAACCAAAATACCGTTTGTGGGAATATTAATAATGCGGGGATGACTGATTTTGTAGATAGCGGTTACCACATCTACAATATCATTGCGTAAAAATGGTTCTCCTCCGCTGAAAGTAATCCAGTATGGCGATTTGCCAATATTTTTGAAAATTTTCTGATATTCATCCAAGGTTAAATTTTTTGCCTGCTTTTTCCAGATATTACAGGTATTACAACGCGAATTGCAAGTGTAAAGCAAACTGACCGTATAATTCATTGGCATCAGATGAGGAAAACCCAGGTTTTTCATCAGCCAGAAACCAATAATGCGAAATATGAGGTAAATCATTTCTATTTTCTTTCCCTTTTCGGTTGATTTAAGTCCTTTGTGGAGCGCGCTATTTCCCAGGCAAAAGGATTTTTTCCCTTCACATAATAATCCCAACTGCCAAGCAGACGGCAGTAAACTTCCAGAAGAATAGCTCCCGCCAATTTAAAAAAGGTCTGGGGCTTTTCTTTCAACTCCTGTAAAACAACTTTCAATAAAATACCGCTATCCTGAGAAACAACTTTATAATGCTGATGCGCTTTCAGCCATAAATGACCGTTCTGAATACGACGCCGCTGTTTTATATGGTCTGCCAGATTTTCAGCTCCTTTGTTTTTAATAATGGCAGAAGGTATGTATTTAAGTTTCAAGCCCTTCTCTCTTATTATTGCTTCAATGCTGGCTTCGTCAACTGCACTATCTTTGGGAATACTATCCATCACTTTACGGAAGGCAATCATTTCTCCCAATTTGGGATAAATCAATGCCATCCGATGATGTAACCGCCACAAAAGATGAACTATATAACCCAGATAATTGCTTTCCTCATTTACCGGAACAGGACGACCTCCCGTAGCCCCAATTGTAGGATTTTTAAAAGCGGAAACCAATTTCTCTATGGTCTGTTTGGCAGGAATAACATCAGCACTTATAATTACGGCAATATCCTCTTGGGCATTGGCTAAAAAAAGATTAATGGCAGAGGACTTGCCTTCCCTTTTTGGCTGAGTAAGAAGCTTTACATTTTTATGAGTTTCGGCAAAAGAGCTTACCAGTTGGTCTGTTCCATCGGTGCTGGCACTGGAAACAACAATTATTTCGCTGATTTCGGTCTCCCGCAATTCCTGATTTTCAATTGCTTCCAGTAAAGGAATGATATTGCCGGCTTCGTTATGGGCAAATATTCCGACAGAACATTTTATTTTTTCCATTGCCTAATTTGTTAGTTTTCCCTTTTGAATTATTTCCTTGTTTAAAGCATCCAGAATGCCGTTGATGAATTTACCGGATGCTTCACTGCTGAATTTCTTGGCAATCTCAATGGCTTCATTAATTACTACTGGTGCCGGAGTATCTGTAAACAAAAGTTCGTAGGCAGCCAGGCATAAAATGCTGCGATCAAGCAGGGCAATATCTTCCAGCTCCCAATTGTCACTTATTTTATCAATTTCCGATTCCACCTGTTCAATATTGATAATCGTGTTTTTTACCAGTTCATCCGCAAAAGCATAGACCGGGGAATTGGGTTGAATATGTTCCGCTTCTGCCAAAGAAAGCAGAATATCGGGATATTCATTCAAAAGACCATATTCCCGATAGTCCTTTTCCACTTCTGAAAATTCCAGAGAATAAAGGCACTGAACAGCCATTTCTCGTGCTTTACGCCTTTGCCCCATTTTTCATTTCAGCTAAAAGATTAAGCATTTCCAAAGCAGAACTGGCTGCCGTAAAACCCTTGTTACCGGCTTTGGTTCCAGAGCGTTCTATTGCCTGGTCAATACTATCCGTTGTTAAAATACCGTAAATAATCGGCTTGCGGGTTTCCAAACCGACTGCAGCAATGCCTTTAGTGACTTCTGCACTGATATATTCAAAGTGGGGAGTTGCACCCCGAATTATTGCTCCCAAACAGATTACGGCATCAATATCTTTTTTTAATGCGGCTTCTTTTGCCACCAGTGGAATTTCAAAAGCACCGGGAACCCATATTACGCTGATATCTTCATCGTTTACTTCGTGACGCCTGAGGCAATCTAAAGCTCCTTCCAGCAATCGGGAACTGATAAATTCGTTAAAACGGCTGACTACAAGAGCAAATTTATAGCCCTTGGAAATAAGCTTCCCTTCCATAACTTTCATCTTTGGCTCCTTTGTAGATTATTTTTTCCTAAAAATCCCTTTGTTATCCCTGCGCAAGCAGGAATCACCATAGAATTTATCCCTATAACTGCTTTTATCGTCTGCAAATAAATTAGCAATTAAGAGCTGATATTGTTTGCCTGTTAGCATTCCATCCTCATCATCTTCAATCCTAATTTTTCCTTAAAACCTATTATTTCAGCTCCTATAATTTGTTCAAGGAAAATCTTCCGGAGAAACAAATTCTCCTGGCAAATTAGTAAGCATTAGCTCCTTGTAAGCAAGAAGTTCTTAGCTCCTATCCCATTATAATTCCGACTCCAAGTTTAGTGGTGCTTATGCTTCTTGCCGAGCTTTAATTTTATCTCTCCTATATTTCCCGGATAGCCCAGAGAAAAATTAAGTCCCACCACGGGCACAGATTATTATTGATAATTCTTCCTCCTCCCTCTTTTCCTTTTTTACCTGCTTCCTTTACCGAGGAAGGTTTACACCAGCAGACGGAAATAAAAAGAGCACAGAAAAAGCCCCGGCAAAAACCGGGGCACTTTTACAGGTGGTTAGGAGTTTATGTTACTTGAGTAACTGTTTATCCACTTCATCCAAGAAGATACCGAGCAAGATAGAGATTATCAGTTCAAAGAATGCCTGTTCATTCTGCTCATTGATCAAAGGGATGTTTACCAATTTGTTAATCCGAGTAGCGAGTTCTTTTATGAGGATATTATCACCGTTCATTATTTACCTCCTTTACATATTAGCGGTCAGTTTATCCGCACCGGGAACATTATCCATATACCCATTTTCCACAGCAGAAGCGATAGAAAGGATTTCATCGCCAACGGTCTGCAGATCGGAATAGGTTAGAGTAGTCAGGTCTATATGTTCCGCATCAGCATCGGCAAACTTAAACATCATTTTAACCCAAAGAGCGTATGCATTTGGAAGCAATTTGCCTTTAGGAACATTTACCTCGTTTAGAAGGGCATATTGTTTCAGCTCTTGTTTATAGCTCTCTGAAACATCATTATAGATAATTGCCAGGTTTTTCATCTTGCCGCCAACTAAAGCATTTTGGTCGGTAAGACGGGGTTTTACATACTTACGGCCTATGCAGATAGTATTTTTACGATAACTGCCGTAGGTTACTTCATCCATAGTGCCGGAGTAGGTTTTGATTCCGTACTTGAAGTTTACTTTCATTTTGTTTCTCCTTTGTTTTTTGTTTTAGGCGTTTCCGGAAATCTTGCCTTCACTTATATAGGTGGTGACAAAAATGAAAGTTGGTGACAAATTTGGAATTTTTCTCAAATTGCCCTTCTTGACACGAAAGCGGAGATTAAAAATCTGGCATTTTAAGATAAATAAATATTGGAGTTTAGATAATGGATAATTTAATTAAGGATTTACTCGCTTTCCTTTCTGGTAGTAAAAGCAGTTTTTTTGCCAGTTTGGAAATTCGGAAGCGTTTGGAAAAAGCAGGTTTTACCTATCTTCCTGAAGATAAACCTTTCAAGATTATGAGAGGCGAAAAATATTATCTCTGTCATCAGGGAACTACTATTGTTGCTTTTATAACAGGTAGTGAAAAAGTCGCCAAAACAGGTTTCAACCTTGCCGGAAGCCACATTGATTATCCCTGCCTAAAGCTCAAACCCCAAAGTTTGAAAACCGAAAAAGGGATCACTAAAATTGGGGTTCAGCTTTATGGTTTACCTATTATCAGCACTTGGTTAGACCGCGAATTGGGAATTGCCGGAAAAATTATAGTAAAAACGGCAAAGGGTTATAAAGTGGAATATGTGGACTTAAAAAAGCCCATAGCCGTTATTCCCAATGTAGCCATACATTTGAATCGGGAAGTAAATAGTGGGTTTGCCTACAATCCGCAGACCCATTTAAATGCTATACTCAGTGTTAGTTCTACAGGTACAAATCCACTTTATTCTCTTATCGCGGAGGAACTTAAGGTTAAGGAAGAACAGATTGCCGAAAGTGACTTATATTTGTATGATTTTACAACCCCGAACTTATTGGGATTGAAACAGGAAATGATTGTTTCTCAAGGTCTTGATAACTTGGCTATGACTCATTCTATTCTTTCCGCCCTTCTTAAATGTGAGAAACCTCAAAAAACAGCAGTAGCTATCTTTTTTAATAATGAAGAAATCGGTTCGCAGACCTCTCAGGGAGCAAATTCCTTACTTCTGGAGGAAATTTTAGAACGAATTTGCCTCAGTCAAAGCGATTCCAGAGAAGATTTTTACCTGGCTTTACGCAACAGCTTTTTTATTAGTGCTGATGTAGCAAATGCCTGGCATCCTTCTTTCACCGAAAAATATGAGCCGGATTATGCTCCTCTGATGAATAAGGGACCAGTTATTAAGTTTGATGCTTATAACAGATACGCCTCGGACGCAGAAAGTTCTTATCGTTTTATTCAGCTTTGTGAAAAGGCAAAAGTTCCTTATCAAAAGTTTTTAGTGCGTAGCGATGCCACCAGTGGAGTTACAATTGGTCCTATTTTATCTTCAAAATTGGGGCTGAAGACAGTTGATATCGGAAATCCAATTTGGGCAATGCATTCCATCCGGGAAACAGGAGGAACTGAAGACCATAAATATCTTGTCCAAGTTCTTAGTGATTATTTTAGTTAAGTGAGATAGTAAGACGGTTAGATAGCGAGATGGAATAACATCAATGGAGATAAAAATGAATAAAGGAAAGATTAGAAGTTATCAGGATTTGGATATCTGGTAAAGAAGTATGAAGATAGCTGAAATGTCTTATAGATTGACAAAAAAATTCCCTTATGAAGAAAGGAATAATATGGTAAGCCAGATTAGAAGGTCTACTGATTCAGTTCCTGCCAATATTGCAGAAGGTTGGGGCAGAAAAATGGGAAAAAAAGTTATTCATTATTTATGGATTGCCTTGGGTAGTTTACGGAAACTGGAAACTCATTTAATATTGTCTGAACGTTGTGAACTTGTCTGCATAACGGATATTAAGCCAATTCTTGCTGAAGCAGAAATACTTAGTAAACAGATTTGTTCTCTTCAATATCAACTTCAAACCAAAAATAATAAAGTGACGAAATGACCATCTCGCAAAATAAATAAAGGAGTATATAAATGTCTACTTTCAAACCCTTCAAAGCCCTGCGTCCCATTCCGGACAAAGCAAAGGCAATTGCTTCTTTGCCTTATGATGTTATGGATTCAGATGAAGCACGCATAGAAGTGCAAAAAAATCCTTTAAGCTTTCTCCATGTGGAAAAACCGGAAGTTGATCTTCCCTTGGGAACCGATTTATACGATCCAGCTGTTTATGCCAAAGCCAGAGAAAACCTCTATAAATATGTTTCCGACGGCTATATGAAACAGGATCAAAAACCAGCTTATTACATTTATAAACAAGTTATGGATGGTCGTGCTCAAATTGGTTTAGTAGGTTTAACTTCAGTTGATGAATATATGGATGGCACTATCAAAAAGCATGAATTAACAAGAGAAGAAAAAGAAGCAGACCGCATTCGGCATATTGATGCTTGTGATGCACATCCTTCTCCTGTGTTTTTTACCTATCGTCATCAAAATATTATTGATGAAACGGTAGCTAAGGTTATGGCTAATAAACAGCCAGAATATGATTTTATAAGCGATGACGGTATTCAGCATACACTTTGGGTGATGGATGATCCCGAGGATATAAAGACCATTCAAAATGCCTTTGCCGCCTTACCGAATTTGTATGTAGCAGATGGACATCACAGAACTGCCAGCGCGGCAAAAGTTGGATTGAAAAGGCGCGAGCAGTTTCCCGATTACACAGGCGACGAAGAATTCAACTTTTTTATGGCGGTTATCTTTCCGGATAATCAATTGAAGATTTATGATTATAATCGGGTGGTTAAAGACCTGAATGGCTTAACCAAAGACGAATTTTTAGCCAAAGTAGCTGAAAAATGGAATGTTACCCCCATCCCTGAAGGAGAAAACTTTGCTCCTCAAAAGAAACACAATATCAGTATGTATCTTGAGGGAAAATGGTATCGTTTAGAACCCAAGCCGGGAACCTGGAACGAGAAAAACATTGTGGAAGACCTGGATGTTTCCATTTTACAGAATAATCTTTTGCAACCCATTTTAGGTATCAATGACCCGCGCACCGATCAAAGAATTGATTTTATCGGCGGAATCAGAGGTCTGGGTGAATTGGTTAAAAGAGTTGACAGCGGAAGAGAAAAAGTTGCTTTTGCTATGTATCCTACAAGTATGGATGAACTTATAGGAATTGCTGATGCAGGAGAAATTATGCCTCCCAAATCAACTTGGTTTGAACCTAAATTACGCAGTGGACTGTTTATTCACTTACTTAAATGATAAAATATACGATTATCTCCTTGGGCTGTCCTAAAAATTTAGTGGATAGCGAACGCTTTGTAACCATTATGGAAAGCTACGGAATGATAAGAACTGATGTTTGGGAAGAAGCAAATATATTATTGATTAACAGCTGTTCCTTTATCTTCAATGCTCTGGAAGAACTGAATTGTTTATTGGCGGATGTTATAGATGCTACGGAAAAGGATATTACTAAAATAGTTGTTACCGGCTGTGTAATGAATCGTGGTTACGAAGAACTTAAAGATTATTATCCGGAAGTGGATGCCTGGATTCCGTTAAAGGACTTTGCCGCTTTTGAAAACTATCTGCGGGAAAATATTCTGCCTTCTCTGGAAACTCCAAAAAGGTTATCCTACACGCAAAGAGTTCATTTGGAAGATGGCAATTATGTATATTTGCGGATAGCAGACGGTTGCAATAATAAATGCTCCTATTGTATGATTCCTTATATCAGAGGAAAACAGGTTTCCGAACCGATTGAGACCCTAATTGAAGAGGCAAAATCAATGCAGGAATATGGCAGAGAGCTTATTTTAATAGCTCAGGATACCTGTTCTTACGGAACCGATATTTATGGCAAAAAAGCCCTTCCCGAATTGATTGAGGCATTGCATAAAGAAACAGATTACGATTGGATTCGCATTCTCTATTTGCATCCGGATAACTTTGAACTGCGATGGACAGAGCTCTGGCAAAAGTTTCCTAAATTATTGCCTTATTTTGATATCCCTATTCAACAAGTGAGCCCCAAAATCATTAAGGCAATGAATAGAAGAAAAAGCTATCAGGAACTGAAAGAACTCTTTTTCCATATTCAAAAGGAAATCCCTAATGCAGTTTTCCGCACTACTTTGATGGTTGATTATCCGAATGAAACAAAAGAGGATTTAGAACTTCTGGAAAAATTTCTTTCCGAAGTGCCTTTCTTGCAGGGAGGTGTATTTGCTTATTCTCCCGAATCAAAAGACCTGAAAGATAATATCTACGATGAATTTGACTGGAAAAAAAGTAAAAAATTGATGTTCGCTTGGGAAGATAAATTTTATCAAATACGGAATCAACTTCTGGAAAAATATGTCGGAACTATTCAATCGGCTTTAATAGAAGATTATGATCCCTATAGCGAACAATATGTAGGACACCTATGGTTTCAAGCTCCTGAAATTGACGGCTGTGTGTATATAGATAAACTTCCTGCCGATAATAATTCTCTCGTGGAAGTGGAAATTGTAGATGTTATCGGAAACGAAGTTATGAGCATTTTTCACTCTAATATAAATAGCAATAAAGGGATAACTAAATGAAAAAAATAGCTTTAACCGGAATTAAACCAACCGGAATTCCCCACATTGGAAATTATCTGGGAGCCATAAAACCCGCTTTAAAACTTTCCGAGACCTGTGAAGCGCGTTATTTTATTGCCGATTACCATGCTTTAAATGCCTGTAAGGACCCTGTAGAACTGAAAAAAATGACTGTGGAAATTGCCTCTGCCTGGTTAGCTTGCGGTTTAGACCCCAAAAATACACTATTTTACCGCCAAAGTGATGTGCCGGAAACATTTGAACTGCTAACGATCCTTATGGCATTTACTCCCAAGGGTTTAATGAATCGTGCCCATGCCTATAAAGCAATGGTGCAAAACAACCTGGAAGCAAATAAGGATCCTGATGACGGAGTGAATATGGGTCTTTTTACCTATCCGGTTTTAATGGCTGCAGATATTTTGCTGTTTGATACGGATTTTGTTCCTGTGGGAACAGATCAATTTCAGCATATAGAAATGGCACAGGATATTGCTCAAAGCTTCAACTATGTGTATAAAACGCAAGCACTAAAAATTCCGCAACCGATAGCTCAGGAAGATACAAAAACCGTTGTAGGACTGGATGGACGTAAAATGAGCAAAAGTTACAATAACACCATTCCGATGTTCTGCACCGAAAAAGAACTGAAAAAATTGATTATGAGCATTGTAACCAATAGCCAAACAATTGAAGAACCTAAAGACCCCGATACCTCAAATATTTTTGCCCTCTATAAAAATTTTGCCACACCCGAACAGGTAGAAAATATGAGAGCTCGTTATCTAAAAGGTGGCTTGGGTTGGGGACAGGCAAAACAGGAACTTTTTGAAGTTATAAATGCTGAACTTAAACCTATTCGCGAACGCTATTATTACTGGATGAATCATCAAGAGGATATCTGGAATGCCCTAAAAGAGGGCAGCCAAAAAGCACGCCTTCTTGCTTCCCAAAAAATAGCACAGTTGAGAAAAATAATAGGTATAGATTAACAGGTGTAAACCCCTCGGGAAATAAGGTTTAGAGAGTTAAGAAGGTTTAGAGGGTTGAGATACATTAAAACTCTTTAGAGCGATACAATGATAGCGATGGTGGCGTAAGCCCCTAGGGAAATAAGGTTTAGAGGGTTGAGAAGGTTTAGAGGGTTGAGATACATTAAAACTCTTTAGAGCGATACAATGATAGCGATGGTGGCGTAAACCCCTCGGGAAATAGAAGACACAATCATCTTTCTTTTTTAACTTTCCCTTTTCCTAAAAGCCCGTCAGAGCGATACCTAAATAGAAAGCAGATAGCTGAATTAACAGGATCAACCGGATTTATGACTTTATAACTTATAAAAAAACTGTGTAAACCCATTTTAGCTGTGTTATCCGGGTTGCTAACACTTTTCCCCGCAAGCATTACTGTAGCAATACGGACTCATTGCTAATGCCATCCGTAATGGGTAAGCAATGGGTAAGCAATGCAATTAGGGAAGAAAACAAAATTCATTATAAAATATAAAGTTACGCTTCCTGTAAAAAAATACTGTCAATTCCCTGCATTTTGTTTATCGCTCAGTTCCAGCCAACGCGTAAGTAGTTCCTGATGTCTATTTTCCAGCTCCTGCATAGAAATGCTGATATGATAATAATCATTGGGAGAGAGAGGGTTGGCAAAATCATTAAGTCGGCTTTCCAGTTCCAGAAGTTCACTTTCTATTTTTTCAATTTCCTTTTCCAGCAAACCAAATTCCCGTTGTTCATTATAGCTCAATCCCTTGGCAATGCGCTTGGGACGCGTAATAATCGGTTCTTTTTTCTCCTCTGTTGCATCCTGTTCAAAACGCTTAACCAGCAAATAATCGGAATAGTTACCGGCAAATTTACGCAATTTACCATCTTGGAAAATAAAGAGATAGTCCACCGTTCTGTCCAAAAAGAAACGATCGTGGGAAACAATTAACAGGCAACCTTTAAAGGCATCCAGGTAATCCTCCAGAATTTCCAGAGTGCGAATATCCAAGTCATTTGTGGGCTCATCCATAATAATAAAATTAGCTCCAAACATCAGTGCCTTCAAGAGATAGAGCCGTTTTCTTTCTCCTCCGGAAAGTGCGCCTAATTTCATTTGTTGCATTTTGCCATCAAAAAGAAATCTTTTCAGCATTTCCGTGGCAGTAACTTTGTTGCCTTCAGCAGTTTTTATTACTTCGGCAAATTGAGCGATGTATTCATAAACGGTAAGATTGGGGTCAAAACTATCCTCATCCTGTTTATAATAAGCAAAATGGGTATTTACACCTGTTTTCACAGTTCCGCTATCGGGCTTTTCTTCTCCCAGGATAATTTTCAGCAAAGTTGTTTTGCCACAGCCATTAGGACCGATAATTCCAATTCTTTCCATATTCTGAAAGTTGTGGTCTATATCCATAAAAAGGACTTTACCGGAGTAGGATTTGCTGAGACGATGCAATTCCAGAATGGTTTTCCCTAAACGGTCAATTTGAAAAGAGATATCCAAATCCTGATGGGAAATAAGATAACTTTTGCTGAGCAGTTCCTTTACCCGGTCAATATGGTCTTTGGGCTTACTGGTTCTTGCTTTTGCACCCCGATTTAGCCAATCAAGTTCTTTTTTTAATTGTGCCTGACGCCTGGTTTCTTTACGCTTATCATCCGTAGCTCTGATTAGCTTTCCCCGAATGTAAGCACTGTAATTTCCTTCGTAATAAAAGAGTTTCGTCCTTTCAATTTCAATGATTTTCGTGGCAACAGCATCCAGAAAATAGCGGTCGTGAGTAACAAAAATAACTGCCTTCCCGGCATTTGCCAAATAGTTTTGCAGCCATTCAATGGTCTCCAAATCCAGATGATTAGTGGGCTCATCTAAAAGCAATAAATCCGGTTCGGCAGCTAAAACTCTTGCCAAATCGGCTTTTCTGCGTTGCCCTCCAGAAAGGTCTCCCATTTTTTCGTCAAAATTGTTTATTCCTAAACGGCTGAGAATTGATTTATAATGATATTCATCCTTTATTTCTCCTGCCACGGGAAAAGTATGCTGCAAAACCGAAAGCTCGGAAATATAAACAGGGTCTTGCTCTAACAGGCACACTTTTAAATCCTTACGCATTGTAACGGTTCCCGTGTTGGGCTTGATTAAACCGCTGATAATACGCAGTAAAGTTGTTTTGCCACTGCCGTTTATGCCTACAATACCAATTTTTTCGGAAGAATGAATGCCAAAAGAAACACCCTGTAAAATGATTCTCTCGCCATATAGACAGGATACATCTTCAAGGGTTAATAGGACTTCATTCATATTTTTTTCCCGCAGATTACGCTAAGTTTCACGCAGATTACGCAGATATTTATCTTCATTTAATTTATACATATATAATTAGTTATACTACTGCATTCTATTTATAGCGCGGGTTTCACTTTTTCACTTTTTCACTTCACTTGTTAACCCGTTAATCATTTTGGCGTCCCTGAGGCGATTCGAACGCCTGACCTTCACCTTCGGAGGGTGCCACTCTATCCATCTGAGCTACAGGGACGCAATTTTCTAACGCATTATTTCTGCAAAGGGGTTTTATGTCAATCAAGAAGTAAAAGAGAGCAAGAGGTCTTTAGTCCTAATAAAATATGTGTAGACGGAGGACGCCTTTCTTCCACAAAGATAAAAGGATAGAAAAATGCAAAGATTAAGCGAGCTTCGTTTACACTATTTATTCAGTTTATCTACTGCTTCGGAAAGAGGTAAAACTTCCAATCCCAGATGATTTATATAGCGTAATATTTCTGTAAATTCCGATACCGGGCAATTTGTACCATAGATATTATCCGGCTCTTCAATTGCGTGAAAACCAAGAATTATCAGGTCTTCCCCGTTAGCTATACCTCTGCGGATGCGTTCTTTATAAATATCAGCTGTCCAGGAACTTTGAAAAGCCAGATAACCCAAACCCTGAACATTAAGAGGAATGTGCATTGCATAATCGTTACAGCCACGTAAGTATTCATAATATTTGGTTATAATAGGATAATATTCCAAAGGACATTTTCCTCTCGGCATAGCAAAAGAACGCGGATGAAAACCCCAATTATAAAGGTTCCAGTAATCCTGACTGATAGTATAGTCCGCTTCTTCATAAGTTAATTCAGCCAAATCTTCATGACTTAGAGAGTGACCTCCAATTTCCCAGTTATAATCATTATGCAAGGTTTGAATTTGAGCTAAACTCATATTTTTAGGTCCGTAAAGATATTGGGAATTTACATAACAGGTTCCTCTATAGCCATAATCCTGCATCAAAGGAAAAGCATAAGTATAAACTCCATCCCGTTGATCGTCAAAAGTAAGACAAATTATTGGAGTATTCCTTTCCGGTGGAGTAATAAATTTACAGGAACCAAGCATAATAGAGAGTAAAAACACAATAAAAAACGGCTTTTTCATAATCCCAATTCCAGATTTGCCTGAATTCCCAAATTATGTTTGGCTTTATTCAATTTACTGCCCTCCATATAATATATTAATCCGATTCGCTGTGTTTGGCAAAAATGCCAATCCCAGGATAAGCCAATTCTATGAAAGGTGCTTTTATCATAATAATCAAGATAGTAAAAAGGATTTAGGGAATAAACACTTATTTTCCGGCTTAAAGCTATTCTATATTGCTGATAACTCATTAAAGTCGGTTCCAATTCCAAATATTCTCCACTGCCAAATAGATCGGTTAAGTCATTTATCTTATATTTTCCTGCCAGAAGAGCATAAGTAGTTGTATGCTTTTCAGTTACATCATAATTGGGAAGAAAACTGAAAGCCAGTTGTGCTTCTAAAACAAGGTTCCTTTTTTGTATTTGCGTATTTACAGAACTAATGGAAACAGGTGTTTGCCAGTGATTATCTTGAGCTCTAATTTCTTCTGTAGCTTGAAAATAACCAAAGGGTTTCTGTCTTTGATAAGTTAATTTTCCTGTTACCTGATTATGATTATCACCTCCAACATCAATTGCTATCTTGTTTTCGGCAAAATTGTATCCTAAATAAACTCTATTTAAACGCGTTGCCTGATAACTGTATTGATCCTCATCAGCAGAAACAGGAGCAAATGAATATAATTTATTGGGTAATCCATAACCCCAAGGAATTGAACCAGCCGTAATTTCCCAGTTATTTTTAGCCCAGGAAAGGTCAAACTTATATATTTCTATGTGGTTTTCTATAAAATTGGCTCTACTGCGAAGTTCCATTGTGGCAAAAAGATCTTTATAAGCAAGGGAATCAATACCCATTCCTATCTGGTAAAATTCGTTCCAGTGAATTTCCTTTCCTGTTTGGTTGGGACAATAGGCACCTGTATTAATAGATTTCCAACGCAAGAATAAAGGAACTTCCAGACCGTTCATAATAGCACAATTAGCAAACAGCAAACAGAAAAGCAGGAATTTAATTTTCTTGTATGTCATAATATTTCACTTTAACAGTAAGTAATATCTGTTAATAATTATATGTATGTTGTTGTCTTTCATTGTGTTGCTCTTTTTTTTAGCTTGTTTCTTTTATTACCAAAGCCCCATATCTGTCAAATCCTTTTTTGTTGTGTAGCCAGAGGACCTCATTCCTCCGCTTTTTCTTTATGCCGAGCTTCCTTGAGCTCCGCCTACACAAAATTCTTTTTTCAGACCTTTTAATCTCTTAACTTCTTACCCTCTTTACTTCTTGACCTTTTTTATTGACATCAAATCAGGAATTAAAATTAAAGTAAAAGTAAAATAACGATATAGAGGAAACAATGTCCGGAAAGAAAATATTACTCTGTGTAAGCGGAGGCATATCTGCTTACAAAACAATTGACTTAGCGAGTCAGCTAAGCAATGAGGGTTGGGAAGTTAAATGTGTTTTAACCGATAATGCCCTGAAATTTGTAACACCTATAAATTTTAGTGCCATAACGCATAACAGTGTGCATACTTCTTTGTTTTCAGATATTGACCCTATTCCTCATATTTCACTTGTCTCTTGGGCTGATTTAATTGTTGTAGCTCCGGCAACGGCAAACATAATAGCTAAAGCGGCAAATGGCATTGCTGATGATTTACTTTCCACAATTTTAGTTGCCTGTAATAAACCAGTGCTTTTTGTTCCCGCGATGAATGTAAATATGTATCAATCCGTTATTGTGCAGGAAAATCTCCAGAAATTAAAAGAGCGGGGAAATTATATTTTACAACCGGCAACAGGTATGCTTGCCTGTGGCATTGAAGGAGAAGGAAAATATCCACCCAATACGGAAGTTGTTTATGCTATAAAGACCTATTTGAATTATAAAACGGACTTGCAGGGAATAAAGGTTTTGTTAACTGCCGGTGCAACAATTGAAGCAATTGACCCTATGCGTTACATTAGTAATCGTTCTTCCGGCAAAATGGGTCTGGCAATAGCTCGTGCTTTAGCTTTAAGGGGGGCAGAAGTTACTTTGATTTATGGCAATATTCAGCTTGATATTCCTTATTATTTGAAAGAAGCGGTTTTTTGTGAAAGTTCCGCTAAAATGTATGAAGCCGTTATAACTCGTTATGCAGAAATGGATTGGCTGATTTGTTGTGCAGCCGTAGCGGATTATAAACCCAAAGAAACAATACTCCAAAAGCTTCCCAAGCAGGAAGAACTGAACTTGGAGCTTGTTCCTACCATAGATATTTTAGCAGAGCTGGGAAAATTGAAAAAGGCAAATCAGAGGTTAATCGGTTTTGCAGCTCAATCCGATAATTTAATTCAAAGTGCCATAGATAAATACTATCGTAAAAATCTGGACCTCATTTGTGCCAATGATATTCGTTATGCAGGCAGGGATGATGACGAACTTATTGTGCAAGGAAAAATTAAGGGCTATCCGCCTTTGAAAGAAGACCCCAATATCAATTCCGTAGTGATGAAAGGAGATAAATTTCTGCTGGCACACAATCTGATTAATATTCTCAAAGAACTATGAGGCAGATTTTAATAAGTGGAGCCAATTCTCAGATTGGCAGCTACCTGGCTAAGGAATATTACAAAGAGGGATATAAACTTGTATTACTCTATCATAAACGCAAGGAACGCATTTCTGAGTTATTTAATAAAGATGGCATATTTTCCTGTCCTGTGGATTTATGCAATTCCGAAGCCGTAAAAGAGGCAGTTCTTAGAGCAGAACAATTTCTGCATCAAAGTTCCGATACCCTAATTCATTGTGCTTCAATTCGCAGTTCAGATGCTTTGCCTCTCTATCAAACAGAGCCGATGCAATTTGCCAATGTCTTATCAACAAATATGATGAGCGCTTATAATATTTTGCGTTGGACTTTACCTTCAATGCAGGAAAACGCGTTTGGAAGAGTAATAATGTTTGGAAGCGATGTTAGCCAAAAGGGACTTCAAAATGGAAGTGCCTATTCCGCTTCCAAAGCAGGTATAGTAAATTTGGTAAAAAGCGTTGCTTTAGAAATGGCAAAATATAATATTGTAATCAATGCAATTTCACCAGCTCCGGTGGAAACAAATCTGGAAGAGGATTACAGCGGAGAATATTTAAACTTCCGCAAGCGCTATTTTGCAGAATATTTAGCGCAGGTTCCTACCGGAAGATTAGTTACAAAGGAAGAAATAAAGAAAGTGGCAGACCTGCTGATTGATGAGAACATAAAAAATCTCAATGGAGAAGAAATCATTATAGACGGAGGTGTATAATGAAGGTCAAATTCTACACTATCTTCTTCTTCCTGATTTTGATGGTGAATTTGACGGCAATGGAAGTCCCTTTTGGGGAAGGAGAAAAACTTACCTTCACTATTAAATATGGATTGGTAAGTGCCGGAGAAGCAACTTTGGAAGCTAAAAGTTCAGTTTATCAGGGTTCTCCGGTTTGGCATCTTTCTACTAAAGCCAAAACTTATCCCTTTTTTGATAAGATTTATAAAGTGCGTGATACGGTTGAAAGCTGGTGGGATAAAAATAATCTTCAGCCCTACAAATTTAGTAAATATTTACAGGAAGGGCATTATCGTCAGCATCGGGTTCATATTTACGATCATTCCTCTTTAAATTCTACCTATAAAAAATGGAGTTTCCAAAACCAGGTATTTGAAAACAGCGAAATGGAGATTCCCCCAGGAACTCAAGACCTTTTAAGCGCTTTTTACCTGGTGCGAACAAAAAATCTGCAAGTAGGAAAACCGATAATGGTAAATATAACGGCTGACGGCAGAAATATGCCAACCGAAATTGTAGTTCATCGGAAAGAACAGCAAAAAACCATTTTCGGCAATATAGAATGCCTGGTAATTGAACCCAAACTCAAAGGAGAAGCGATTTTCAAACAAAGCGGCAGGATTTTGATTTGGGTTACCAACGATGCATACAAAATTCCCGTGCGTTTGGAAAGTAAAATAACAATTGGCAGTTTCGTAGCCACCCTTAAAAATGCTGAGCAGGTTCCCTATAAAATTCAAATATGATGCCTGATCTTTTAGCAACTGATACTTACGATTATTACCTGCCCAAAGAATTAATAGCTCAATTTCCTGCAGAAAAAAGAACCGATTCGCGTTTGATGCAAGTAAAAAGACAAAGCAGAGAAATATACCATCACCGTTTTACTGCTATTCTGGAATTGCTGAAAGAAGGGGATTTAGTCATCATCAATAGCAGTAAGGTTTTTCCTGCACGCCTTTTTGCCACCAAAGAAACAGGTGCTAAAATTGAAATTTTACTCTTGCATCAACTGAACGAAAACACCTGGCAGTGTATAGCCAAACCGGGAAAAAAATTGAAATCCCCTCAATGGTTACATTTTTCCGATAATTTAAGCGGTTATATCAGGCAGGGAAATAGTGAAGGACTTAGAGAGATTCAATTTACCTGTAAAACTGATTTCTGGGATGAAATTAAGCGTATCGGTCATATTCCTCTGCCACCTTATATTGAACGCAGTGATACAATTTTGGATAGTGAAAGATACCAAACCGTTTATGCCGAAGAAAATGGCTCTGTCGCTGCGCCTACTGCTGGATTTCATTTTGATGCTGAAATTCTAAATGCCTTAAAAAAGAAAGGCGTACTTTTCAGCGAAGTTATTTTACATATCGGCATTGGAACCTTTCGTCCAGTAAAAACTAAGCGCATAACAGACCACAAAATGCATTCCGAACTTGCTACTATACCCGAAATAACAGCTGCTGCTATAAATTTAGCTAAAAAAGAAGGAAGAAGAGTTGTTTGTGTTGGAACGACCAGTGTGCGCAGTGTAGAAAGTTTTTGGCAGGATGGAGAAATGCAAAGCGGTTCCAAATGGACAGACCTTTTTATTTATCCCGGTTTTAATTTTAAAGTTACAGATGCTCTGCTAACCAATTTCCATTTGCCCAAATCTACCCTATTAATGATGATCTCTGCCTTTGGTGGCTTGGAAACAATTAAGAAAGCTTATAATATTGCTGTTCAAGAAAAATATCGTTTTTTCAGCTATGGCGATGCAATGTTTATTGAGGATTGAATGCGTAATTACTTTTATTATGATATATTAGACAACACAATGAGGGAATATAATTTTTTAAAAGAATTATGTGAAGAACCCCTTTGTGTGAGAGCCGGAGCTCAAAATGAAGGTTTAGGTAGGGCAAATCATATCTGGTTATCGCCTTCAGGCGGTTTATGGTTTACTTTTGATTATGAAAATAACAGGTCACTTCCCTCTTTTGCTCTATATCTTGGTTTTTGTATTCATCAATGTTTACAATCCCTTTTTGAGCCATTGCAGGGCAAATTGCAAATTAAGTGGACTAACGATATTATTTTCTCCAATCGTAAATTAGGAGGTATTCTCTGTAATTATCTGCCGGCTAAAAGAACTTATATTGCAGGAATCGGCTTAAATACCAATAACGAAATTGATGCGGAACTGGGTAAATTCGGAGCTATTTCTCTTAAAGATATTTTGGGCTTTGAGGTCTCCAATGATGAACTTTGCCGTTTAATTATTAAATCCGTTGAAGACAACTGCCGGTTTATGGAAAATAAAAAAACCTATATTGATTATTGCAATGCACATCTTTTTGGAAAAGGACGCTTTGCCTTGCTGGAAATGGGGGGAATTAACATTGAAGCAGAAATTATTGAAATTGACAGCAATGGTGCTTTATCCATCAGAAATGAGAAGGGAGAATTGTTTGCTGTGCATACCGGTTCCATTCTTCAATTTCTGGATTGAAACATATTTTTTCTTTGTCACGCACATAAAAATCGTTTTACTATAAGCCAAAAACGGTTTTGCTTGACAGATACACTCTTTGTAAAAGTTGGTTAAACAAAATTATTTTGATCGCTATACTCTGGAGGAAAAATGAATAAATGGATACTGATAGCGTTAACAGCTGTGCTTATTCTCTTTGGCTGCACAGCAAATCGCGCAGTCCCTAAAAATGAAGAGACCGAACCTTATACGGGAATTGTTACTAAAGTAGCTATTTTACCCCTTAAAACAATTGATTCTTCAAGCCGTAACATCCAGAAGATTTTAACTGTCCGTGACTTTGATTATGTTTTTACAAAATTTCCCCAATATTCTCTTTTGAATATGGATGAGGTAGCTAAGCAATTCAAAATGTCCGGTTATAAAGATGTGGAAGACCTGGAAATTGAAGAAATGAAAGAATTATCTGAAATGATTGGCTGTGATATCCTCGTTATGGGTAGTATAAATAGTATTCGGAGTGATGAATTTGCTTTGTCAATGCGCTTTTTCAGCGCTAAAACCGAAGAGCTTACCCCGCTTGATTTTAAGGTTACTAATGCCCGGGAACAACGCTGGAAAACCTTGGAAACCACTTTTATTGCCAAACTGGATGATGTTGTTTCCAACGAAGTGAATAAAATTTATAATATCGCTCTCAATAATTATGCCAATGGCAATTATGCAGAAGCGGAAAAAAATCTCGTCTTCGCTTTAGGTCTTGATCCCGATCTCAAAGATGCCTACTATTATCTTGGTTCCGTTTATTATAAACAAGGAAAATTGGAACAGGCAATTCAAAATCTGGAATTAAATCTGGAAAAAAATCCCCAGCATACTCAAACCCTTTCCATTCTGATTGATATTTACGAAAAAACCAATCAGACCGCTAAACGCTTAAATGCTATGGAAAAACTTGCTACCATCAATGAAAACGAAGAATTGTGGCTAACCATAGCTAATTTGTATTCGGAACAGAATAATCTTGCTAAATCGGAAGAAGCTTTACAAAAAGCTCTGGAACTGAACCCTAATTATATTGAAGCAAAAACGCGTTTGGCTTTTCTTTTGTATGATAACAACCGTTTTGACGAAGCAATCCCTTATCTGGAAGCCATATTTGATAAATATCCGGAAAATGAACTTGTTTCTACGCGTTTAGCCAATGCCTATCAGAAAGCTAATCGTCTAGATGATGCCATTGCCAAATATGAAAATACGATCAAAAATAATCCTCAAAACACTATGGCATATTTAAGTGCTGTGAATCTATATCGTCTAAAAGTAACTCAAACATTCGATCCAGCAGAAGTTGCTGCCATCAATAAAAAAGCTATTGATATCTTAAATGCTTTGATTACCAATCAACCCAATAATGCTATTGCTTATATGAATATGGCGGCAATCTATTTAAGCCAAAATAAATTACAGGATGCCGAATTATACGCTAATAAGGCCTTACAAAAAGACCCAACCCTATATCTGCCCTATATTTATCTTGCTACTATCAGTCAAAGCAAGGGAACTAACGATTATAACAATTTCATTGATCTGGAAAAACAAGCTGCTAAAGCCGTAGGTAAAAAAGCAAGCACTCTTAAAACCCAACGCGATAATGCCAGAAATTCTGCTGTCAATAATTTCCGTAAAGCCCTGGAATATCTCAATAATGCTAAAGCACGAACTACTGACGAACATGCTATTGCTGATATCAATAATCGTATTGCCAGAGTTAATCAGCTCATAAATCAAGCAACAGCTACTTATTAATCACAATAATGCAGTTGAGATATTAGTAGGTTGGCAGGTTAGCGAGTAAATAGGTAAAAATTACTCGCTAACCTTTTCACCTATTAACCTTCTTTACAAAGTTCTATCCAGCAGTTCCCAGTCCGTTACTGGGGGCAGTAAACCCGCTTCCACAGCCCTTTTAACACTGATGCAAGGTAGATCATTATCATATATATAATTCCGGGTAATAGTTTTAAGGTCTATTTCCGGAAACGATTTTGCCAGTTGATGCATCATCTTCAAATAGATATTCACCCAGGAATACACCTCTTTTTCGGCATTTTCTGGTAAGCCGTTATAGCGCATAACATAAAGCCGAAGGTCATATTTAAAACCAGTTGAGGGCAGTAACGAATGCAGATTTGCCGTTATTGAACCCATTTTATGATGATTTTCCACCAATTTTGGTGAGATATTCTTCCGGGCATAAACCCTGCCCATTCGCCGATTGTAACAGAATACAAGGCCATCTGCCTTGCCTGTGTAACCCGCTAAGCCGTATTGAAATTTTACTTTCATTTTCGTTCTCCTTATTTTGTCCTTCTATAATATATACGCCGGAAAAAAATGCTAAGTGGTGACAAAAATGCCAAAAAACTTTCATCCGAACAAAAATAATTTTTAATTGAAGGACGAATCCTGCTCTCTGTAGCCAGTTATAACAAAGTAACAATCAAGTAACAACTCCGTAACGAGACAACGGAAGTGTTACGGAAGTGTTACGGAGTCGTTACTTAATTGACTATGTTACAAACATTTAATGAAGGTTGAAAAATGATAAATTGGAAAATTGAGTATTCAGAATTGAGAATTGAGAATGGTTGAAAAGGGTGAGCTCTTTAAAATCCCGAAGGGCGACACTTTCATAGCGATGGTAGCGTAAGCCCCTCGGAAAATAAGGTTTAGAAGGTTGAGAAGGTTTAGATGGTTTAGATACATTAAAGCCCGTCAGGGCAATTCTCAATTTTCACTTCTCAATTTACAATTTGCAATTCTCACTTGATATACTTATAAAATTCATTTTTCATTCTTCCAGTGCTTGAGAAATTTGTGAATGCAAATAGGTGGAAAGTTTCTGTTTATCTTTGTAGATATCATCTGTAGGTTTAATAGGAGGCAATATTTTTAAATAAACAGTAGCAGAATGGATTCTTTTATCAATTTCATAAATTCGCCAGCTACCTTTTATAGCTAAAGGGACAATTGTTGCTTCTGCCATAATGGGTAATTTTAAGCTTCCCAAATGAAAATTGCCAATTTTGTCGCTTCTGCTGCGTGTTCCTTCCGGGAAAATAACCATTGGATTCCCTTTTTTGATTAGTTCTGCACTTTTTTGAAAGGTTTGAATTGCCTTACGAGGATTTCTGCGGTCAATAAAAGTGCAAGGTATTTCCCTCATCCATTGACTCAATACTGGAATTCTGAAAAGTTCCCTCTTAGCCACAAAACCGGTATGAACTCCTAAAAAACCAAGAATGACAGGAATATCAAACAAACCCTGATGGTTACTGACAAAACATATATTTCTGCTGGAAGGCAGATTTTCCTTACCTGTTACCACAACCTTGCTGCCGGTAGAAAGCACAACCATTTTTGCCCAAAACTTGGCTATTGTCTGTAAAATGTGTCTGGAAACCTTGCGCGGTAAAAAAAGTTTCAGGATAAGATAGATAAAATAAATCATAAGGTAGATAAGAAAAGAAAGACAAAAGAGAATTTCCCAAAGGAGGGATATTATTTTCATATTGAGAATTAAGTTAGCTGAATTTTATGGATTCCTGCTTTCGTAGGAAGGACAAAGACATCAGGAAGGACAAGGAACTCTTCATTAAAAAAATGATATGATTTCATAGTAATTTGTTTAATAACTAAGGGTTACCCACTCTTCATAAATATCTTTCAGGGAAGTTACCCAACCCTGTTTCTTAAGAGCATAGTCAATAATATGCCAATACAATTTACCCCACATTGGATAATCAATCGGATCAAAAGTAGTATTATGCCACAATAGAGAAAGATGTGATTGATATTGTTCCGCGGTATCTATTAATCTTTTCAAGGCACGTTTAGCAGAAATATAGCTTAAATTCATTGCTTTTTGGGAAAAAAGAGTTGTATCCATCACAATAAGAGGAATTTCCAAAACGCGAAAAGGTCTGTTTTCGGCTATATTAAACGGATAAAAAGGAAATGAAATACCAGCACGAAAACCTATATGTTCCCAATAACCCAAAGTGGAATCATACTTTATTCCCGCCTCTTCCAAAATGGAAAAACTCTGCTGATAATTAAAATGGAGATAATGAGTCCTGAAGCCGGTCGGATTAAATCCCAGGTCTCTCAAATTTGCCAATTCTTCAGCTAAAACCAAAGGATCAAATGCTGATTGGGGACTGCCATGTAAGCCAACATCCTGCTGACCCAGTAAATCCATTATCTGAACTCTTGCTTTCACATCGTTGATATAATTCTGACGCTTATCCGGAAAATCTTTACGTGCCAATAAAAACCAGGTGGAACGGACATCCTTTTCGTTTTCGCGGCGTGTCATAGAACGCATTGTCTTCCAGGGATTGTAGATAAGATTTTTATGCAAAAGATGACCCGTAATTTTATAGAGCGAATTGAAAGGTCGTTTGATAAAAGTCCGCAGGTTATATTTAAAAACATCCAATTTGGCAGAACCGCTCCAATAATCCCAATAATCAATATCATGAGAAAGAGACACAGCAAAACGCTTTTTTTCAGCCCAGCTGATTTCTCTGATAAACTGTGGACAATAAATTTCCATAGCATAAAGCAACATTTGACAATAGACATCTACAACCGGTGTTTCCGTAAAATCCCAACGGTATTGCAAGCTTTGTTTATAGTCAATCCTTCCCTGTGTTTGTCCATAATAAGCCAGGATATATTCATGCCAGCAGGTTAAAAAATAAAACCCGCTGGCAATTATATCCTTGCGAAAGCAACAGGTCTCTTCGGTAAAAGAAAAGATAGCTCCGCTACAGGAAAAGAGAAAAGGAATCGGCTCGTTGCGAAACTTGCAAAAATCCACTTTCTCCAAAGGGTATAATTCCCTCTTTTCAAAGAATTCAGCTGTTTCCGGCTGAAAATAAATTTTCAACGGATAATCAAATTTGTTCGGTAATCCGTAATATAGATGCGTGCCTTCATAGTGCTTACCATAAAGAAAGGTAGGATTCAAACGCAAAATATAACAATAAGTGCGGAGGACAAACTCCGCTTTCGGTAAATACTTTTCCGGCAGATTCAAGAGAATATTAATATTGGGATAGCGTTCCAAAATTAGGCAATCCTTCTCTGTTTCGGTTTCTGTTCAACTGTTTCCGTATTGGGAATAAGCAATATTTTGATTGCCTCTTGAATTTCCTGCACATAAGTTATTTCCATTCCTGCCAAAATGTCTGCAGGAAAATCGGACAGGGTCTCGCGATTTTCTTCCGGAATCACCACGCGTTTAATTCCTGCTCTTTTTGCCGCCAAAAGTTTTTCTTTCAAGCCACCGATGGCTAAAACCTTTCCCTCTAAAGTGATTTCACCTGTCATTGCTATATCGTGGCGCACTTTTTGTCCCGTAAAAAGTGAAGCTAAAGCTACCGTAAGAGTTAAACCAGCTGAAGGTCCATCCTTAGGCACAGCTCCAGAAGGAAAATGAATATGGATATCACTTGTTTCAAAAAGTTTAGGGGGAATAATGAAAACGCTGTGATTAGCTTTCAAATAGCTAACTGCAATGCGTGCCGATTCTTTCATCACTTCGCCCAAAAGTCCTGTTAAAATAATATTTCCTTTTCCCGGCATACGCAAGGTCTCACAGAAAAGGATTTCACCCCCATAACCTGTCCAGGCGAGGCCTGTAGCAACTCCTATTTCGGGTTTGCGATTTGCCATTTCCAAAGTTAATTTACGCGGACCTAAGTATTTGGCAATATCCTCCGCTTTAATTATCCATTTCTGATGTGTTCCCATAGCTACTTCTTTAGCTATTTTGCGGAAGATTGAGCCGATTCTTCTTTGTAAATTTCGCACTCCCGCTTCCCGGACATAATAACGAATAATTTCTTGCAGAGCTGCTTTGGTAAAAGTTATTTTTTCTTTTGCCAAGCCGTTATTTTCCTTTTCCCGAGGGATCAGAAAGTGCTTGGCAATTTCAATTTTATCGTTTTCCAGATAGCTGGTAAATTCAATTATCTCCATTCTGTCTCTTAAGGCGGGAGGAATTGTATCTAAGGTATTGGCAGTGGTAATAAACAGCACTTCCGAAAGATCAAAAGGCAGATTGATATAGTTATCCACAAAGCTGTTATTTTGTTCCGGATCAAGAACTTCCAGTAAAGCAGAAGAAGGATCACCTCTAAAATCCCTGCCTACCTTATCAATTTCATCCAGCATAAAAACAGGATTGGCAGTTCCCTGACGCTTGATTTCCATTATTATTTTACCTGGCATAGCGCCAATATAGGTTCTGCGGTGACCGCGAATTTCTGCTTCATCATGAATTCCGCCTAAGGACATCCGTATAAACTTGCGGGAAAGAGCTCTGGCAACTGATTTGCCAATAGAGGTCTTTCCTGTTCCTGGAGGACCTACAAAACAAAGAATAGGTCCTTTTAAGTTGCCTTTCAATTTCTTTACGGCAATGAATTCCAGAATACGTTCTTTAGCTTCTTTCAAGCCGTAATGGTCTTTTTCCAGAATGCGTTCAATCTTTTTCAAATCCAAACGGTCTTTGCTATACTCTCTCCAAGGCAGATTAACAATCCAATCCAGATAATTTCTTACTACGCTGTATTCGCTGGAAACAGGTTGCATAGTGGCAAGACGCTCTAATTCTTCCAATGCAGTTTCTTTCACATAGTCCGGAAGGTTTTTCTGTTCAATAAGTACCTGCCATTTCATAATTTCTTTGCTAACTTCATCCGTTTCACCCAATTCTCTGCGAATGGCATCCATTTGTTCTCGCAAATAATAACGACGCTGGTCTTCACTCATTTCCAGCTGAATATTGCTGCGGATATGATTTTCCACCTTCATTTGTTTAATCAGCTCCGCCAAACAATTGTTTAAATAACGGAAACGCTGTTTGAGGTCAATTGTCTCTAATATTTTTTGGCGGTCAGAAATAGGCAGGTCTATATTTCCGGCAATAATATCAGCCACTCTTCCTGCTTGTTTTATATTACTAAGCCCGGTAATCATTTCCCGGTTGAGAATGTTGCTTTCCTGAGCTATTTTTTCCAGCAATTCCAAAGCTACGGTTCTGTATGCTTGAATTTCGGTATCTTCTTCAAATTGTTCCGGAATTGCTTCTACATCTACCATTATAAAAGGATTTTTTTGCACAATTTTTTGCAGTTTAATGCGGGTTGAACCCTGCAGGAGCATACTGATTGAACCATCCTGATTACGCAGCATACGTAAAATAGTAACTGCTGTGCCAAAATTAGCCAATTCAGTTATTCCTGTATCGTCTTTTTCCTGGTCAAGGAAAAAAGCCATCAATTTATCGTTAGCCAGTGCATAATCAATCACCAGCTTTGATTCTTCATCCGAAACTACCAATGGCATAAGCAGGTAGGGAAACATCACTACATTGCTCATATGCAGAACCGGTAAAGTTCGGGGTATTTTAGTCGTGTAATTCACTTCATCTCCTAATGATTTTTTACTTTTAGTGTTTGCGAAAAAGATACAAATTCACATTCATTCTTTTCAACTATATAATAATCAATTCACAGCAATAAGCAAATTTTAGAAATATCACCCCTGAACAGCGATGTAAAGAGCAGTTGCCAGCTTTACTAAATTATCATCGGTGTCTTTCAAACTTTCCGATAATTTCCGGGCTATGTTTTTCATCACTATATAACCGGCTTGGTAATTATATTCGGCAAAATTATCAAAATCCGCCTTAGAAAGTGTGTAAAGTTCACAATCGCTGAGAGCAATAATATTTGCCATTCTGGTTCCATTACCTAAAACTCCGTTCTCTCCAAAAGTAGGAAGGGAATCGGCACTAAGCTTTGCCAAAACCTTTTCCGTTAAGAGCTGGTCTTCGTCAAAGCCCTTTACAAGGTCTTTAGTAACCTGCACAATTCCTTTCACCAGGATATAAATCTGATCGCCTTCGGTATTTTCTTTGATAATTACCGTGCCTTTATTAACGAGTAACTGCTTAAAACGGGGTTGCAAATAAGCTAAAGCTTCGGAATTGACATCATAGAATAAAGGTATTTTTGCCAGTGTTTCCAGTTCTATCATAATAAGTCCTTTTAAATCATCAGGATGGCATAATCATTTTTTTGCAGTTGAACATCCTTCTCGGGTTTCCAGCGAATGTTGCTTTTTTCTTCGCGAATTTTCTTTTGGGACTTGGTTAGCGCATATTGAATAAATTGATCAATTCCACTAATATCTTCCGTAAAAATTGAAGAAAGTTCCAGTCCCGGTTCTTTGGTTAATAATCCTAAAAGTAAATAACCGCATTCCCGATAATAATAATCGGATAAGTCACCAAAACTTTTTCCGATAAAATCGGAAGGAATTTTCTGCGTCTGCAGATGATTTTGTTTATCCTGAACCAGCTGGCAAAACACAGCCAAATAATTATTATCAGCTATGCTATTCGCCAAAATGTAACCCCCAATATCATCCCAGATAATAATATTCCGAATTCCCAAACGCTGAAGCATAGAACGATTTTCTGGATTCACAAGCTGTACGGTTATCTTATCATTTTTGGTTAAATAATGAACTGCATTTGCCACAATAATACTGTGGTCATCAGCAACAGAAGGGTCTAACTGTTCATCAGCCAAAATAATAACCTGAGCAGATGTGTCCACCGAAGCTCGTTTTAAGGTCTCTTCCTGAATTGCGTCACCCCTAACGAATTTCAGGGATAATGTAGGAAAGCGTGATTCCAACCGCTCAAAAAAATCCGGTGTGGCATTGATAACAATACAAATATCCATTTCGGAGACCTGTTTTTCCAAAAGTGCTTTCAGAAAAAACTCGGCAGTATTATTCCAGCCACAAATCACGATATGATTATGTGTTCTTATCGTTTTCAAACCCTTAGCTCCTTTCAGCCGGTCTTCTACAAAAAGAGAAGCAATCAGACCGGTAAAAAATGATAATGAAGAATAACCTACTATAATCAATATAATGCCTACCAACCGACCTTGAAAAGTGACAGGATATTTATCTCCATAACCTACTGTGGCTATAGAAACAATTGCCCACCAGATCCCATCCCAGAATGATTTTATGGTATTTTCCTGAGTTCCTTTCTGCTCAAAAGCCCAAGCCAGCAAAGCCGAAATTAAAAGCAGAATAGCAATAAAGGAACAAACCCATAAAAAACGGATAAATAATTTTTGATCCTCACCGCGAATAGCAAAGCGGTCTGAAATTTTCCGGAAGGGATGCAGGAACAGCTTCATTTTTTATACGATAATCAGGAACCAAACCATATTCAGAATGCCGATTAACAGATTGAGCCCAGCACAAATAAGTAACATCGGTTTATAAACATAACGCTTGAAATAGCCATAGAAAAAATCCACACTGAACTGAATGTCAAATTCATCAATCCGATGTTCAATTTGCAGCTGTTCCACCAATCTGGGAACTGTCTTTCTTAAAATGCTTTCTGCTATTGCGGTAAAGGCATCCACAATTTTGTTTCTAACCAACAGCTTTAACTTTGCAGGTAAAAAACGCCATTCATCTATAAAGCTTGTTTTTTCCCACAAATACTGACGCACCTTTTTTATCCAACCGTAAAGATAGCCGTCTTTTAGGTAAGGATGAGCTGCCTGATCAAGATAATCGTGTAATATTGAACGCACTTTGTCAAACAGCCAATCCCTTTTGGCAACAAAGAAACCTGGAGTTAACGGAATCTTTTTCCCAAATAGATACCTGGCTTTGCGATTGAACAACAGCCAATTTAAAAGAAGCACCAGAAGAGTTCCTAGGGCTATGTTCCATAAGATAAAAGTGAGTGACTTTAAGAAAATCATTTAAAAACCTCCTCCACCTCCCCCACCACCTGAACGTCCACCTCCAAAACCTCCAAAACCTCCAAAACCACCAAAACCGCCACTTCCGCTACTCCAGGAACCGCTATTTCCTCCACCTCCGCGTCCTCCAAAAATACTCATCCAAAAAAGCCATTCCAAAATTCTGCCACGAGTAGCTATAATTAAAATAATAAAAAGAATGAGAAAAGCAAGCAAACCTACACCGCCTGAACTTTCTTTCTTCTTTTGTGAATATTCCGAAACGCCGGTTAAAGTAATTCCTTTTTCTTTGGCAATAGTGGAAAGCAACATTAGCGAGCCCTGAATAAAGGCATCATCCCATTTTTCGTTACCCTTGGTGAGGTAGCTTTTCATTGTTTGATAGACCTCACTGATATAGGCATCGGTTAAATATCCTTCCGAGCCGTAGCCAACTTCAAAACGCAATTTTCTTTCTTTAAGAGCTAAAAGAACTAAAACACCTTCATCCCGTTTACTTCCTATTCCCCATTGTTCATAAAGTTTAACCCCGAAATCCACAATATCTTCTCCTCCGATATCAGGAAGAGTAACAATTACGAAATCCACATCTGTCTTTTCACGCAGTTCAATTGCCCAGTCATTAATTTTATTGCGGGTTTCAGCACTTAAAATATTGGCAAAGTCATTTACGAAACCCACCGGTTTAGGAACAACCACACTAAACAGTAATGCTGTGAGGAAAACAAACGCTAAAACAGCACAGAACCGTTTATATTTCATTCAGAATATGCCCCATTTTGTTCTTTTTAGTTTTTAAATACTCGCGGTTGTTTTCTTGGGGTTTGATTTCAATTGGCACCCGTTCTACAATTTCCAGTCCGTAACCGCTTAAACCTACTATTTTTTTAGGATTATTCGTCATCAGCCGCATTTTTCTTATTCCTAAATCCTTCAAAATTTGTGCACCGATTCCATAGTCCCTTAAATCGGGAGGAAAACCAAGTTTGATATTTGCCTGAACTGTATCTACACCTTCATCCTGAAGATGGTATGCCTTAATTTTATTCAGTAAACCAATTCCTCTTCCTTCCTGACGCATATACAAAATCACACCCTTTCCTTCTTCCGAAATCATTTGAAAAGCACGAGCTAATTGTTCTCCACAATCACAGCGCAAACTGAATAAAGCATCGCCGGTTAAACATTCGGAATGGACTCTTACCAAAATAGGTTCATCGCGCTTTATTTCACCCATCACTAAGGCAATATGGTATTCATCCGAAATATCACTGATATAGGTTATAATATCAAATTGACCATACTTTGTGGGCAATTGTGCCTTGGAAACAGGATGGACAAGGCGTTCTTTTTTTCTCCGCCAGTGAATTAGCGCTTCAATAGTAATAATTTTCAGGTTATGCTTTTTGGCAAAAGGCAGCAAATCATCCAAACGAGCCATTTCGCCATCTTCGCGAATAATTTCACAAATAGCGCCAACAGGGCTCAAACCGGCAAGTTTAGCCAAATCAACTGCTGCTTCAGTATGACCTGCTCTTCTTAAAACACCACCTCTTTCTGCAATTAAAGGAAAAATATGACCCGGACGCATAAACATAGAGGCATTGGCTTGCGGGTCTGCCAATGTCTTAATTGTTTTAGCTCTTTCAATTGCAGAAATTCCTGTTGTCGTGCCTTCAATAACATCCACGGAAACAGCAAACTTCGTGCCTTGACGATCACTACTTTTATTAGTCATCAAAGGAATATCCAAACGGTTGGCTATTTCTATATCCAAAGGAGCGCAGAGCAGACCTTTACCTTGGCTGATCATAAAATTTACCTTTTCCGGAGTAATCTTATCAGCAGCCATTAAAAGGTCACCTTCATTTTCCCTATTTTCGTCATCTACAACGATTAGCATATCACCTTTGCGGATAATTTCTATTGCTTCTTCAATAGAGGCGAAAATAGTTTTATCCACTTCTTGTTTTGGATTAGTCATTATATATTTCCTCATTCAAAATCAGGTTGGCATCACTGGTATCTGTGTCAATACTAAAATTATTATCCAACCAGTTCAAAGTATATTGTATATCATCAGGAATGGGAGCTGAAACAGATAGAGGATAACCGGTTATGGGATGTAAAAATTCCAGTTTCCAGGAATGTAATGCTTGTCTGCGTAAATGGTTCAACAGCAGTTCGGTAACCTTTTTTTTCATATTTTGCGGCACCAGGGATTGCACATAGCGTCTGCTATTATATAATAAGTCCCCTAAAATAGGATAACGGATATGGGCAAAATGCACTCTAATCTGATGCATTCTTCCTGTTGCTGGATTTATTTCTACCAGGGCAAAATAGTGCCAGGTTTTAATTGTTTTATAATGAGTGAGTGCATAGCGTCCTTCATTGGTAACGCAGATAGTTCTGGGATTTTTATTACTGCGTGCAAGATAGGTCTCTATTTCTCCTTTTTCGGGCTCGGGAATCCCTGTAGTAATAGCAAAATAGGTCTTTTTAATCTCTCTTCTGGCAAACATATCGGAAAGCTTTGCCTGGGTAAGATCATTTTTAGCTATTATAATCAGTCCCGAAGTGCCTCTATCCAAGCGATGAACAATTCCCGGACGGTTAAATTCTTTTCCGCTGGAAAGGTTTTCTCCAAAGCGATAAAGAATGGCATTCACCAAAGTGCCTTCGGGATTTCCAAAACCTGGATGCACAATCATTCCTGCTTTTTTATTGATAATAGCGAGGTGTTCATCTTCATAAACCACATCCAAGGGTATATCTTGAGGCAAAACATTCATCGGTTCCGGCTCGGGAAGATTGATAATAACTTCGTCTCCTTCCTTAAGAAGATAGCTTTTTTTTACGGGAGTAAGATTAACCAAAACGCACTCTTCTTCTATGAGGTGTTCAATAAAAGTGCGGGAATAAAGTTCCTGTATCTTCAATTCCGCCAGAAACTTATCCAAGCGTTGCATTTCCTGTAAAGTATAGATTACCTTCAGTTTATCTTTCATTATCATAAAATTCCAGCACATAAACAGCGCCGGTAGAAAGACCTTTTCTGTTTCTTACTATAGAACCATTAATTTTAACCTTGCCCAAATACACTACATCTTCAACAATTATATCGTAAATATTATTGCCATAGCGCAGGGAATCTAAGATAACGGAAAAAATGCGGTTATGGTAATCGTTTTTCCAAATCAATTCATTCAAATTTACCGTTTCTGAAATCATCGGAAAGCGTTTTCTGAGGGGTTCATTACAGTAAACAACATCACCATTAGCTCCGGTAATTAAAATACTTTGTGGCAAAAGGTTAATCAAAAGCTGGATACGTTGATGGTGTTCAAATATTTTATCTGCCTTTGCCTGATCAAAACGGATAATAATTCCCAGCATTTTATCCAGAGCATAAATCAATTCCTGAAAATCCTTATCCTGGTCATAAATAGAGCTATCAATATCAATCTGATAGTTGCCATTGGAAATTTCTTCTATCAGCTGTTCCACTTCACGAATTGCTTTATGCAGACGGAAAGGTATGTAGTTGTAAAGAATTACGATATACACAAAAATGATAAAGACGAAGATAATCACAATTGAATGAATATCGTTAGCAAGAGTTGTTAAGTCCTGTGCCCGAGCTACAGAAAAAAGCAGGGCAAGAGTTTGTAACACTATGATGCCAAAGAGAATGGCAATCAAAATATGGTATCGTGCTTTAAAAGAGCGTTTCATTGTTTCTCAATCCTTATTAACGGCTGTTTCATAGATCAGTTTATCTATATTGCCTTTTGGTCCTAATAAAATTAAAACATCGCCTTCGTTGATAATATCATTGGCTCCAGGCATATCATTCAGCCGTTTTTCTATTACATTTTGACCGTCTTCCGTAACAGAGAGATAGTTGTATTTGATAGCTATAACATTTACCCCGCGTTTTGTAGGAAGGGCAAGTTCCTGTAACGGCTTACCTACAAATTCTTTAGGAGCAACCATTTCCACTACAATATGACCGCTGGAGAGATTGATATAGTCCAAAACATTACGGGAAATCAAGGTTTTAGCCAGCTGGTTGCCAACTATTTCTTCCGGCAATAAAGTATGTTGAACTCCCAGCATTTTCAGAATTCTGCCATGGAGTTCCGATTCAATTTTGGCATAGATAATGCCTACGCCTATTTTTTTCAGGATTGCAGCAGTGAGAATGCATTCTTCAATATTGCTTCCAATTCCGATAATAACGGCATCTGCTTCATTCAGATTTTGCGATCTTAAAGCTGCTTCATCGGTACTATCCATACAGACGGCAGAAGTAACTATGGAACTGATTTCATTTACCAAATCCTGATCTTTATCAATGGCAATTACTTCCATACCGTTTTCTGTCAAGATTTTGGCAACAGTCATTCCGAACCGGCCTAATCCAATTACTGCATATCTTGCCATATTTTTCTCCTTATTTCAAGTAGGTTAATCTAACCGATGGAAATTCTTTCTTCCGCATAAGATATATGGGGTTGTCTTTTGCGAATAGAAATGGCATATACCAGGGTTAGAGGTCCGATTCTTCCAATATACATTAGTAAAGTTATCAGCAGTTTACCCGCATAAGATAACTGTGATGTTATTCCCAAACTTAAGCCAACTGTTCCAAAAGCGGAAAATGCCTCAAAAAGTATTTTCTCAAAAGGAAACGGCTCAATGAGCATCAGAATAAAAATAATCGTTAAAATAATCGCCAAAGCTAATGTTGCCAAAGTTGTTGCTTCTCTGGCATTAGCAAGAGATATTTTGCGCTTGAAAACTACCAGATCCCTTTTTCCAGTAAGCATAGAAAGAACAGAAAGCATTAAAGTGGAAAAAGTTGTGGTCTTTATTCCTCCTCCTGTAGAACCTGGAGAAGCCCCAATAAACATCAATAAAACAGTTAACAATACAGACGCGGAACTGTATGAACCAATTTTAATCGTGTTAAAGCCAGCTGTCCTTGCAGTTACGGATTGAAACCAGGAACTTAAAACCCTGCCGGCAACCGAAAAACCTTTCATTGAACTGTTATATTCACCTATATAAAGCCCCAAAAAACCTGTAACTATCAATATTGCGGTAGTGGAAAGAACAATTTTGGAATGCAAAGCTAACTTACGAACCCTCCTGGAAGAAAAGAAATAATGATAAATATCTATCAGGACGGCAAAACCCAATCCGCCTAAAATAATCAGAAAAGAAAAACTAAAAATTACCAAAGGAGACCCTACAAAACCGGCAAGATTATTACTCCACAAAGAAAAACCCGCATTACAAAAAGCCGATATAGAATGAAACAAAGAATAATATATCGCTTGACCCGCAGGCATTAGTTTCGCAAAAGAGGTAAAAAGAAATAAGGCACCTATTATTTCTATTATCAAAGTAACCAACACAGTACTTCTAAGTAATTTCAGAACATCAATTACAGGGGTCTTACCTACAACATTATGCATCAAGTTTGTTACATTTAAAGAAATTCTTTGTCCCAGCATTAAAGCAAAGGCAGTAGATATAGTCATAATTCCTAAACCGCCAACTTGAATTAAGAGTAAGATTACGATTTGACCAAACAAAGAATAATAAGTTCCTGTATCTACAACTATCAAACCCGTAACACAAGTGGCAGATGTGGCTGTAAACAAAGCATCTACAAAGTTTGTAATATTACCCTCAGTAGATGAAGCAGGTAACATCAGCAAAATTGTTCCAATTAAAATAACACCTGCAAAACTGAACATCAACGAAACAGGAGGATTCCTCATCAGCAATTTGTATATTTTACCCTCAAAAGCTCTGAATAAAATAAACTGGACGATAAACCAGGTCTGCCGGATTAAAAGGAAAAAGATTACAAACTTTGCCTGATAGGTGAGCAGTAATGAACCCAAAATCAACATCACCCAATCAAAATAAACAACCGTTTTGTTTTCTTTTACCTCCCGGGAAAGCACCCTGGAAAGAATCGTAAGCACTAATAGAACTAAATTTGCCAGAGCAGTTATAAACTCAATAGTCGAATAGGAACTGGTGTAATATTCAAATATGGGCTCCAGAAAAAGAACGAAAAAACTCCAGAAAGCCAGTATATAGGCAATTAGTTCAATGTGTTTAAAAGTTCCTGATTTCTTCTCTGCGGGCATTTTAGTTTATTTTGTTACCTTATTTTCAGGTCGTTTATTATTTCCTGTTGAATCTCTTCAATTGATTTGCGGGCAGATATTTCTTTCAGCAAACCCTTTTCTGCAAAATATTCCTTCAACGCGAAGGTCTGTTCATAAAATGCCTTAACTCGTTCCCGAATTGCTTCTCCGGAATCATCCGTGCGCTGAACTAAAGGGGAACCGCATTTATCACAAATCCCTTCCTGCTTTGGTTTTTTGCTTAAAATATTATAGGTCTCGCCACAAGAACTACAAAGACGGCGGGCTTCAATGCGGGCAATTGCTTCTTCTTCGCTTAGTTCCAAATAGTAAACTCTTCTCACATTATAATTTTTTAACAGATATTCCGCCTGTGCTAAAGTGCGGGGAAAACCGTCAAAAACTACACCAGCACAATCAGCTGTTAAAGAAGCATTTACAATTTCAAATACCAGTTCGTCCTGAACCAGTTCACCTTTGGCAATAATTGCCTGCACTTTTTTCCCGAGTTCCGTTTGTTTATGAACTTCTTCCCGGAATAAATCGCCAATATTAATATGCTGAAATCCGGTTCTTTCTGCCAGAAGTTCCGCTTGAGTTCCTTTTCCACTTCCCTGGATTCCCAAAAAGACGATTACATCTAACATTTTTTACCTCATTTTTTACAAAAAAAAGCAATTACATTCTTCTGTCAAGCGAAATGAAAAATAGCAAGAGGTTAAGGGGNCAAGAGGACAAGAAAANAAGAGGACAANAGGGTTTTTACTAAATATTTTCACTTGTCTTCCAGGAAAATACTCCCCCAGAACTAATTCACTTACAACCGAACTTATATCGGTTTACAAATTGAAATATTTGGATTTATATATAGAATAAGCCCCTGTAATTTGTATTAACCTATAATGCATACTTACATAAACAATTAGCCAAAAATATCATCTCTTCCTTAATAGCATTGCTTACCCATTGCTTACCCATTACGGATGGCATTAGCAATGGGTGAGCAATGCTAAAGTAATGCACTTAGGAAAAAATGAGTTGTTCTTTTAAATAAATATAAGTAATCAAATAATTTCCCCTTGGAAAAGCTATAGATCAAAATACCCTTAAGGATTGCAAGTATCTAATGTCACTTTTTGAATGATAAACCATTTGTCATTTCTGCGCAAGCAGGAATCCACACAAGATAAATAATATCTATGCGTTTTTCATCTGATATTTTATAAAAACCGATTTCAACCCGATGCTATGTGTAAAGGAAATAACTTATCTCTTTTATTAAGAAAGAGTTCCGTAGGAACGACAGATACTAACAACGGGTTTCAACCCGGTGCAAAGCTATCAGGAGAGTCATTATCTCTTTTTCCTGCAAAAAGTTCCGTAGGAACAACAGATACTAACAACGGGTTTCAACCCGGTGATCAGGATAGCGTTAGATAGCTTATTTCTTTTTTTGAGAACGAGTTCTGTAGGGAAAATACAGTAGCACTCCTTTCATAGTAGATATTGCAACTGATTTAGCAGTTTCCAATTCCGCTAAAGTAAATGACATTTATTTTTCAGAGTTTTACGAATTCTTTGGAAAAGAAAGAAGTTGCCAACCCATTTGTCCTCAACTGCCTTGTTTTGTATAAAACTACTTTGTCTTAAAGAAGTTTTAAGATATTACTTTTCCACTTGAAACTAATATTAGATACTGTAAAAATATCTTTTTTACACAAAATGCCTATTTCAGCAAAAGTGCTTTAACGGTTTTACTATAATCGGGTGCGGAAAGCCGGATAAAATAAACTCCCGAGGCAAGGTCCTGGTTCTTTTCGTCCTTTGCAGAAAAATGAAATTGCTGTTCTCCCCTGTTATAGACGGAATTTATAAGGGTTTTCACTTTACGTCCTTTGAGGTCATATAATTCTATTACAACCGGGGTGTTATCCCTATAAATGCTGAAAGAAATAGTTGTTTCTGGATTGAAAGGATTGGGATAAATTCCTTTCAGGGAAGTAGAAATATGAGGTGTTTGAGGATCTTCAACCGCGTTGCCTTCCAAATTAAAATCTTCAGTAGTAACATTTCCCGCCGTAATGTTCACTTGTCTGGTAACTGTATTCAATCCGGGATAGGAAGCTGTGATATTATGCAAACCACTGCTCAATAATAAGGAATAAGTTCCTGCGGAAGAGGTGTAAGTAGTTTGGCTGCCGTCAGCCGAAACAGTTGCTCCAATTACTAAATCAGTTCCATTTCTCACGGTTCCCCTTAAAAAACCTGTATTGGGAGGACGCATAATAAATCCCGTTTGGGGAAACTGATAAGAATCAAAGGCATAAAGTGGAGGTGCTCCCGGATCGTGTTCCTGCTGGTCACTGTAAATATATTTTGTGCGTTGCATTGTGCTTGATTGCATCCGGAATACATTGTTGGAATTATAAACATTATAATCAAAAGGACGCTGAACCATTAAAACAAGATTTTGACCTTGATAATTGTAAGTTGGATAAAGCGGGAAAATTATTTCATTCTGTCCCGCTGGGAAGGACATTGTTCCATAATAAACCATTGCCAGATTAGAAGATGGTATCCAGGTTAAAGGTAAATTGACGAGGTCTGTTTCACCCAGCCAGATAATAACAGGTTTATCATTAATATTTTCAATAAAATTATTGTAAAATATCAGGTGCGTTATAATCCCCGTTGTATCTATTTCTGGAGCATAAATTAGGGTCTCAAATAAACTGGTATGATAACTGAAATCCAAAGGCAGATTACCGCTCAGATTGCCTATTCCTATGGTTAAGGAGAAAAATCCGGCTTCAAAAGCTGTAACATTTATGTGAGGAGATTGATTATTGGTAAGATCCTGATCACCATTCAACACAACTTCGGCAAAAATATCATAAGTGCCGGGAGTTGTTGGAACCCACATTAATGTTTGAATAAGAGTTTGTCCTGCTGAAACAGGATTTCCAAAGGCAGTAGCTAAAAGTTCTCCATCCCCTTTTTTGAGGTTAATAATGTAATTATCTTGATCTTCATAACCATAATTATTAATCTTCACCTGAACCTGCTCAGTAGCACCTAAAGTAACAACTTTATCAGAAATAACTTGCGAACAGGCAAGGTCGCTGGCAATGCTTTGAGCCGTGTAAGTAATTCTTATTTTAGGATATTGACCATTAAGCACAAAACCGCTTGCAGGCGGATTGGCAGGATCTAATAATTGAGTATCATGATAGGCATTTCGGGCACGTAACATAGTATCCGTCTGACAGTAAAATTTATCACTGGAAGAAAAATAACCACTATCCATAGGACGTTGCACCATCAAAACCAAAGTCCCACCTGTATAATGAAACAATGTATCCAGCTCTATATCAATTATATGAATACCTGAAGGATAATTAACCTGCCCGTCAAAAACCAAAGTTAACTCCGTAGAAGGAATCCAACCGGCATTTAAGGTGGTAAGATTCGTTGTTCCCAACCAAATTTTAGTGGGCTTGTTGTTTAGCAAAGTTACAAAATTATTGTAAAAAGCAATGCGGGAAATAGTTCCTTGTGCAAAACCCAACTCATTTTGATAATATAAGCACTCAAATAAAGAGTTATGATAGAAGAAATCCAAAGGAATTCTTGCTGTTTGAGTTCCCGAACCGATAATTACTTCATCGGCGGTTAAACCTGTCCAGATAATGGCGATACACGCTATTAGCACGATTATTTTGGCTATCTTGTTCATCATAAACTCCCTGTTTCTTGAATGCAAGTAATGAAATTATAAAGTAAATGAAGCAACTTTTGAACCGTTTTTTGTTATAAAATTAAAGACGCAGAAATCACAAAGTAATTTCATTTTTTTGAATAATAAGCAATTTGTCCTACCTCCGAAAGCAGAAACTTTTGTCAGTCCTGCTCCAGCAGGAATCCACAAAAAATAAATAATATCTATGCGTTTCCCAACCGATATTTTATAAAAATAGATTTCAACTCGGAGAGCAAAAATACAATATATTGTGCTTTAAAAAGTTCCGTAGGAACGACAGATACTAACAACGGGTTTTAACCCGGTGCAAAGCAATCAGAAAATCATTATCTCTTTTTCCAAGAACGAGTTTCGTAGGAACTATGTTTCCCAAAGAAGTATGGTTTTGTGGATTATTCTCTATGCCTCAACTAAACTTTTATTCTCCTTCTAAAATAACAAAAGCCAACGCATATCCCTTTTCATGAGCCAAACTAAGACAAATATTATTTACCTTTAGCTTATCTGCAAGCTCTTTTGCACCTCCTGTTAGATTGATAGTCGGAGAACCCTTTTCTGAAGTTACAACCTCTATATCTATCCAGTTAACTTCTCCATTCCAACCTGTTCCTAATGCCTTCATCACTGCTTCCTTGGCAGCAAAACGAACTGCAAAGGACTGATAGGAATTTGCTTTGCCGGAACAATACTCAATTTCCGAAGCAGTATAAAGCTTTTCACAAAAACGGGAATTTTTCTCTATAGCATTTTGAATACGTTCTACTTCAATAATATCACAACCAATACCAATAATCATTACAGATTGCTCCTTTCCAGTTCCAGCAACTTTTTCTTGATAGCGATACCGGCTCCATAACCTGTTAATTTTCCCTTGGAACCGATTACTCTGTGACAAGGTATAAGAATAGGAACCGGATTTTTATTCAGTGCTTTGCCCACAGCTCTGCTGGCATTCGGATTAGCAATGCGCTCTGCTATTTCCTTATAAGTTAATGTGTTACCATAAGGTATCCGCATCACTTCTTCCCAAACCATAAGCTGAAAAACAGTGCCGGTTGCAAAAAAAGGAAGGTCAAACTCTTTGCTCCTTCCTGTAAAATAAAGGTCAAATTGGCGGAATATTTCTCTTTCCAGGTCATTAGAAGGTCGGCTGGAAACTTGAGCCGGACAAAAATTGATGCTCATAATGGTCTCTTCCTCTATTTCCAGCAGCAGATGGAAAAAGCCATCCGGACTATTGTAAAATACTCTTTCTGACATATAAAACTCCTTTAAGTCAGGAGTCATTAGCGCCTTAATATTTTTTCCTTATAAATTTCTCTGAAAGCGCTTATGAATCGTGACGACTTATTATCCCTCACGAATAGATAATACAGATTTATTAACTTTATCGTTACGAGTCCTCATCGCTAAACGAGTTTGCAGGTAAAGTATAATTTATATCAGCGATAATGACTCCTCACTTTTCTTATTATCATTTTCGCCTCAATTTATTTTCATTCTTCCTTAAAAAGCGGAGGGACGGCGTACTCCGGCTACACAAAACAAAGCCCCTTCCTAAAATTTAAGAAGGGGCTTAAGATTGAGTTTTTCTGTGTAACTATACAGTGAATCTTCTTTTTTCTTTGATTCTTCCTGCTTTACCTTGAGCGCTACGCAGATAAAATAGTTTCGCTCTTCTTACCTGTCCATGACGAATAATCTCAAGTTTATCAATATTTGGAGAATTTTGAGGAAAAATCCTCTCCACTCCAACACCACTGGAGACCTTACGCACGGTAAATGTTTTAGAAATACCTGCGCCTCGTTTTTGAATAACGATACCCTGAAAAACCTGAATGCGTTCTTTGTTACCTTCTTTAATTTTATAATGAACTTTAACGGTATCACCAACGCGATAATCCGGTAAGTCAGTTCTAATTTGGTCTCTGCTAACTTGTTGCAGAATATCCATTTGGGTTCCTCCCATATATATACTCGGAAGGTAAAAAACCGTATGCAAACAAGGATTAAACGGATTAAAAAAAGGAGTTTTCTCTATCCCGTTCTAATATTTATTTACTTCATTAAGAGCATTTCTGTCATAAAATAAAGCCGGAAATTAATAAATTTTCCCTACCGGCAAATTCCTTGCTCACATTAGTTGTTTTAGGTTTCTTTCTTCCTGCTTGTTTGTTTACTTTTTCAAATCTGGTCTGCGGGTTACTGTTAAGCGTTTTCCCTGTTCCAATGCCCATTTCTTTATTTCTTTATGATTTCCGCTAAGCAAAACTTCCGGAACGCCTAAGCTCATAAAAATTTCCGGTCTTGTATAACAGGGAAAACCAAGCCCTTCATTACTAAAAGAATCACTATTGGCACTTTCCCTATCACTCAGCACTCCTGGCAGTAATCTACTTACTCCATCAATAAAAGCCAGAGCTGGAATTTCGCCTCCGGTCAAAACATAATCCCCTAAAGATATTTCATCTGAAACACAGAGATCACGCACTCTTTGATCAATTTCCTTATAATGACCGCAAAGCAGGATTATGCGTTTATAGGAAGAGTAACTCTCTAAAATCTTTTGAGTTAAAGGTCTACCTTGTGGAGTGAAGTAAACAACCGGAGCATTTCCTATCTCTAAAAGTTCTATTAAAGCACTATAAATTGGTTGTGCCTGAATAACCATTCCAGCAAAACCACCATAAGGATAATCATCAACTTTATGATGTTTATTTAGAGAAAACTGACGATAATCCGTCAAATTTACTTCCAGCAGTTTTTTCTCTCTGGCTCGGGCAATAATGCTGCTGTTTAAAAACCCGCTAAAGGCATCGGGAAAAAGGGAGAGGACTTCAAAGATCATTGCTTTTTTGCTTCTACTTTATAAAGAGCAACAAGGTCTACAGCATTTTGCAGAATCACGCAACGCAGATTATCAATTACCGTATCTATATAATAATCCACAAAAGGAACCAGATATTCCGTTCCCTTGCTATCCACAATCTGCAAAACATCCTGCGCTCCGTTGAAAAAAAAGTCCTCTACAATTCCCAATTCCTCACCCGCAAATATAACCTGGTAACCTATAAGATAATTAAGAGATGTTTCTTCCGTCTCTATTGCCGTGTCATCTATGGCAATCACTACATCTTTGTGTAGAAATTGTTCTTCGGAAACACCATCTTCCTTCAGTTTTATCCAGGTTTTATTATCTTTCCGCATTCTCTCACTGATAGTTACATAAAACACTCTATCGCTGTTAAAGATCAAATACAGATCCTCAAGCTCAGAAAACACGCTTCTGTATTCCGGCTTGATCATCACAGGATGAAAGCCATCTGCATTCTGCCTACCCAGTTTGCCGATTCCGATAAGAGGGGGATGTTTCATTTACTCGATAATTTCGAGCTCGGCACGCTTCCCCTGTTTTGTGCTAACAGCATTAATAATGGTTCTGATGGCACTTGCGGTTCTACCGCGTTTGCCGATTACTTTTCCAATGTCTGCTTTGGAAACCCTAAGCTCATAAAGGGTAATTTTGTCGCCAGTGATCTCGGTAATATTCACTTCCGAAGGATCATCAACCAGAGCTTTAACAATGAATTCAATGAGATCTTTCATTTTTCACCTCAGTTTTCTTTTATACTTTATTCTGCTTCCGCAGTTTTCTGGTTCTTCATTTGTTTATTATTATGCCAAATTTGCAAGACACCTGCTTTGCGTAACAGAGAACGAACTGTATCTGATGGCTGTGCACCAACGCCAAGCCAATAAAGAGCACGTTCTGTATCTATTTTTATTTTGGAAGGATCGGGCTTGGGATCATACCAGCCAATGCATTCAATATATTTGCCGTCACGCTTTTTGCGTGAATCAACTGCTACAATTCGGTAAAAGGGCTGATTTATAGCACCCATCCTTCTCAATCTTAATTTTACCATTCATTCTCCTTGTCATTATGAACATAATTATTTTCAATTTTATTCTTAGATTTTAGAATGCTTATTTCCGTCAAGATAAATTTTTTATGCCTTTACTGAAAAAGCTTTGCACTGTTTTAGCGACGACCAATTCCATAATAGGTAAAACCCATTTCCTTAACCGCTTTAGGATTATACTGATTCCGACCGTCAAAAATCACTTTCTGCCGCATTATTTTACTCATCCTTTCAAAATCGGGATAGCGAAACTGATGCCATTCCGTTATCAGTAACATTGCCACTGCATCTTTCAGGGTTTCATATTCATCGGCACAAAGAGTTACGGAATTATTATTGCCGAAAAGCTTTTTCGCTTCCTGCATAGCTACAGGATCATAAGCTTTAACCGTAGCACCCATAGCAATAAGTTCATTGATTATTACAACGGAAGGAGCTTCACGCATATCATCCGTCTGCGGTTTGAAAGCCAAGCCCCAAACGGCAAAGGTCTTACCTTTCAAGTTTTTGCCAAAATGAGCTTTCACTTTTTCCACCAAGACCTTCTTCTGTTCGGAGTTAACTTCTTCCACCGCTTTTAAAATACGCGGTTCATAACCAACTTTACGAGACATATTGATAAGTGCTTTGATGTCCTTAGGAAAACAACTTCCCCCATAACCCACTCCAGGAAAAATAAATTTATAGCCAATGCGGGAATCACTGCACATTCCATTTCTCACTTCTGCAATATCTGCATCGTAGGCATCGCAAAGACGCGAGATTTCGTTGATGAAAGATATTTTTGTAGCCAGAAAAGAATTTGCCGCATACTTTGACATTTCTGCTGAACGGATGCCCATTATCAAAATGCGGTCATTTGTTCTGCAGAAGGGTTCATAGAGGGTTCTCATAATTTCTCCGGCTTTAGGATTATCCGTTCCAATCACAACTCTATCCGGACTCATAAAATCATCTATGGCAGAGCCCTCTTTCAGGAATTCCGGATTGGACACAACAGCATAATTTATATCCATACCTCGCGCATTAAGCACTTCCTGAATTTTTTCATTTACCAAATCTGCCGTTCCAACCGGAACTGTGGATTTATTAACGATAATTTTGGGTTCATTCAGGTAGGAAGCAATTTCTTCTGCAGCGGCAATAACATATTGTAAATCAGCAGAACCGTCTTCTCCGGGAGGAGTTCCTACAGCTATAAAAATAATTTGTGAATCCTGCACTGCCTGCTTTGTATCTAATGTAAAATTAAGACGCTTGGCTGTCATATTGCGCAGAATCATATCTTCCAAACCCGGCTCGTAAATAGGAACTTTGCCCGCTTGCAGCATTTCTATTTTGTTTTCATCCTTATCTACACTGATTACCGTATTTCCCATTTCTGCAAAACAGGCACTTGTAGTTAAGCCCACATAGCCACTTCCTATAACTGCTATTTTCATTGTAGCTCCTTTAAATATTTTATGACTTGGGAAATGCCTTCGCTAAGACCTGTTTTCGGTTTCCAGCCCAAAACCTTTTTTGCCTTTTCACAGGAAAGCAGGGAACGATGTAAATCTCCCTTTCTGGCAGGTCCATAATAGGGTTCACGGTTTATTCCCAATTGTTTTGCTATTGCGTAATATAAATCTTTAGTAGTGGTTGGAATGCAAGTTCCAATATTGAAAACTTCACCCTCTCCTCTTTCCAGAGCCAGTAAATTGGCTTGAACAACATCCCCCACATAAACATAGTCCCGAATCATTCCCTCCGGCTCATTATCATAACGATAGACAGTTGGTATTTCACCTTTCAGCAGTTTTTCCGTAAAAAGAGAAACGACCCCTGCCTCTCCCTGGGATATTTGTCTTGGTCCGTAAACATTGGCATAACGCAAAACCGTGTAATTTAAGCCATATTGATGACGGTAAAAATAGAGGTAGTCCTCTCCTACTCTTTTATTTATGGCATAAATGGAAAGGGGCTTGGGATTGTATTTTTCCGATGTAGGATACTCTTCCGCCTCACCATAAATAGCTCCGCCTGAAGAAATATAGATAACTTTTTTAACCCCTGTCCTAACGCAATTTTGCAACACATTCACCCAGCCATAAACATTGTTTATTACATCCAGAAGGGGATTTTCAATGGAGAGCGGAACGCTTATTTGAGCCGAATGATGATTTACCATATCGGGCTTTTCTTTAGCAAAGACCTTGCTTAAACTTTCATCACAGATATCCATTTCGTAAAAAATCGCTTTAGGGTTGATGTTACGCCTGTTGCCAGTTACTAAATTATCTACAATAACAACTTCGTGCCCTGCTTGAAGATAGGCATCTGCTACATTGGAACCGATAAAACCTGCACCGCCTGTTACTAAAATCTTCATTCGTCAATCTCCACAATTTCAAATTCACCAATAATCTTGATGTCTTGTGTTCTAACTTTAACTAGCACTGCCTGCTTTAAAATATTTACCTGCAAACGCACTTCCGTGAGTTTGGATTGGTCTTCAACTACGCCTCTGACACCTTTCAAGGGACCGTTTACAATTTCCACTTCCAAACCCTTTTCCAGCCAAAGTCCGGGTTCCATTTGCACATTTTTCTGCCTTCCATAATAGATTGCCTGTAATTCATCAATCAGTTCTTTTTGAGCATTCACCTTCAGAAAATTGACGGTATAACCCGAAATCAATAATTCCTGTTTACCCTTAAAATCAATCCCTACAAATACATAAGAGGGAAAAAGCACTTTATTCACATCTACTTTGCGTCTTTGATAAACCCGCTTGGAAGTATATTGTGGCAGGTAATAAGTTATCTGATGCTGTTTTGCATAATCGGCAAGTTTCTTTTCACAGCGTGGTTTGGTATGCACTACAACCCATTTCCTGTCATCTGTGAAAAGCGCAAGTTCACCGTAAAGTTCATCTACATAGACAGGTTTATGCGTAGCCATCTTTAATAGCGATAATAATCCTGTTTATAGGGTCCTTCAATAGGCACATTAATATATTCTGCCTGTTTTTTGGAGAGCTGAGTTAATTGTGCTCCCAGCTTGGGAAGATGTAAGCGTGCTACTTCTTCATCCAATTTCTTAGGCAAAGTGTAAACATTTATCTCGTGTTCATTCTGCCAGAGTTCTATTTGTGCCAAAACCTGATTACTGAAAGAACAGCTCATCACAAAGGAAGGATGACCTGTAGCATTACCCAAATTTACCAGCCGACCTTCCGAAAGCAAAATAATTGCTTTATCATTGGGAAGTTTGATTAAGTCAACCTGTGGCTTAATATTCACCTTTTCCACACCTTCCATCTCATAGAGTTTATTTACCTGAATTTCATTGTCAAAATGGCCTATGTTACACAAAATAGCATTGTTTTTCATCTTCAAAATATGGTCAACCCGGATAACATCGCAATTTCCTGTTGCCGTAATAAAAATATCGGCAATTTCTACCATATTTTCTACAGTATTCACTTCGTAACCTTCCATCGCTGCCTGTAATGCACAAATAGGGTCTATTTCACTGATTACAACTCTGGCACCCAAACCACGCATTGATTGTGCACAGCCCTTTCCCACATCTCCATAACCGCAAATCATAACAATTTTGCCGGCAACCATAATATCCGTTCCTCTCTTTATGCCATCCGCAAGGGATTCTCTACAGCCGTAAAGATTATCAAACTTAGATTTAGTAACCGAATCGTTTACATTGATAGCGGGAAATAACAATGTGCCTTCATTTCTTCTTTGATAGAGGCGATGAACTCCAGTGGTTGTTTCCTCACTTACTCCGCGTAAGCATTTCACTGCTCTATGCCATTTGTCAGGGTCTATAGTTAATTGATTGATAAGCAATTCCTGCACTATTCTCATTTCTGCATTCTCGGCATCAACTTCGGGCAGTTTTCCTGTTTGTTTATACTGTTCTTCTAAACGGTATCCTTCATGAACCATCAAAGTTGCATCCCCACCATCATCTACAATTAAATCGGGTCCTTCTTCCCATGAAAGTGCCTGTAATGTACACCACCAGTAATCATTCAGGGTTTCTCCTTTCCAGGCAAAAACGGGAATTCCTCTTTGGGCAATAGCTGCTGCAGCATTATCCTGAGTAGAAAAGATATTACAGCTTGCCCAACGCACTTGAGCTCCCAGTTCTACTAATGTTTCAATTAAAACAGCGGTCTGAATTGTCATATGCAAGCTACCGGTTATTTTGGCACCTGCCAGGGGTTTACGATGACGATAGCGTTCTTTTAAAGCTACCAGACCGGGCATTTCTGCCTCTGCCAAATCAATTTCTTTTCTACCCCAGTCCGCTAAACTCAAATCAGCTATTTTGTAGTCCATTTTTTCCTCTTATCAAGAATATTTATTAACGATTGTGGCGGTGATAGTCATTTCTACCTCCGTCTCTACCTCTATTTCTATCATTCCGATGCTGTGGATGATAATTTTGCTGTTCTTCTCTATGGGCATCAGGATGTGGTTCAGGATTTCCGGCAACACCTTTCATAGATAAAGAAAGTTTGCCTTTATCCATCCCCAGGGTTTTTACTTGCACTTTATCTCCTAATTTAACCATATCCAGGGGATGATTTATGCGTCCGGTATACATTTCCGAAATATGCACCATTCCTTCTTTCGTTCCCCCTAAAATTTTCACAAAAATTCCGTAGGGTTCAATGCGTGTTACCTGACCTTCAAACATATCACCGGCAACGGGATCAACAGCAATTCCTTTAATTATACTTTTGGCTTTATTAATGGATTCCTTATCGGGAGAAAGTATTCTCACCGTTCCGTCATCCTGAATATCAATCTGTACCTGACATTCTTCTATAATTGATTTTATCATCTTTCCGCCAGGTCCTATAATCTCTCCAATCTTATCAATAGGCACTTTGAAGGATTCAATTCGGGGAGCCCAAGGAGCTAAATCACTTCTGGGTTCGGCAATGCATTCAGCCATAATATCCAAAATCTTAAAGCGAGCTGATTTTGCCTTATCCAAAGCAATTTGCATAATTTCTCTGGTAATTCCCGAAATCTTAATATCCATCTGCATTGCTGTTATGCCTTCACGCGTTCCGGCACACTTGAAATCCATATCTCCCAAGTGATCTTCCAAACCCATAATATCTGTTAAAACAACATAGTCCTCACCTTCCATTATTAAACCCATAGCGATTCCAGCAACAGGAGCTTTTATAGGAACTCCACCTGCCATCAAAGCTAAACATCCACTACAAATAGATGCCATAGATGAAGAACCGTTAGATTCCAGCGTATCTGCCACTATGCGAATAGTGTAAGGAAAGGAATCTTTATCGGGCAATACAGCTTTTAAAGCCCTTTCCGCTAAATTTCCATGTCCCAGTTCACGACGACCCGTAGGTCCTATTCTTCCGACTTCGCCAACGCTATAGGGGGGAAAATTGTAATGCAGATAAAAGCTCTTCTTATATTCTGTTTCCAAGCCGTCTATCACCTGTTCATCAGTTCCTCCGCCTAAAGTTAAAGTCCCCAGGGATTGTGTTTCACCTCTGGTAAAAAGTGCCGATCCATGCACTCGGGGTAAAACATCAATTTCACAAGTAATTTCCCGAATGTCATCTGTTCCGCGACCATCTACACGATGCTGTTTTCTTAAAATGGAATCACGCACATAGCGACGGATAAGCTCATCAAAAGCCATTTTATAGTATCTCTCCGTTTCTTCCCAAGGGCTTAAATCCGTATCTTCTTGCTGGGAAAACATTTCTACCATTTCTGCTTCAGCTGCGTCAAAGGCATCCTGTCTTTCCTGTTTGCCAAAAATAACGGCTGCTTCAGCTATTTTTGCACCAAAGGCATTTTCTACCTTGCTCATTATTTCTTCCGGAATGCTATCCAGAACTACTTCTACCTTTTCTTTTCCGCAGGCAGAAATAAAATCCTGTTGCAAAGCGCAGAGTTTTTGAATTTCCTTATGTCCTGTAAAAACAGCATCCAGCATCATTTCTTCGCTCAGTTCCGAAGCTGCCGATTCAATCATCACAATTGAACTCTCACTTCCGGCAACGGTTAAATTGAGCTTGGATTGGGTTTCAATTTCATTAAAATGGGGATTTACTACAAATTGGTTATCAATGTAGCCAACCGTCACACTGGCAATAGGTCCGTTGAAAGGTATATCAGAAATGGAAAGAGCCAAAGAAGCTCCAAAAACACCCATTGTAGAAGGATCGGTTACTCCATCAAAAGAAAGCACGGTTACTACAATATGAACCTGATTCCGAAAACCTTCTGGAAACAAAGGACGAATGGAACGGTCAATAACCCTTGCCATCAAAGTGGCATCAGTTGAGGGTTTGGACTCTCGTTTAAAAAAACCGCCGGGTATTTTGCCGGCTGCATACATCTTTTCAATGTAATCAACGGTTAAGGGAAAGAAATCCTGATCTTCCGCGGGCTCTTTAGACATCGTGGCTGTAACCAAAACAGCTGTTTCTCCATATTGAATAAAAACACTGCCATTGGCTTGTTTTGCCATTTTGCCTGTTTCTACAATCAATTTGCGTCCGCAAAAATCGGTTTCACGACGGGTAATATTGAAGTTATGCATAACTTCTCCTTTTTTATCTTTAGCGGGAGAAGAAGCAATAGGCGAAAAGGTCTTGACCCTAAACCTTTTAGCTTATTGCTAATTACTCCCGCCGTTTTTACAGGAAGGTTGCTTCTAGCTAATCCTTTAAGTAAGGAGTCATCACTGCCTCAATAACTTTTACTCTATGCACAAATTTATTTGGCAGTGAGGACTCATAACTAGTTCAAAAATCCGGAAGGTTGACCTCAGGGTCAACCATTAAACAACAATATGTCATTCTTCCGGAATTAGCTACACCAAAGTTTATTTCCTTATACCGAGCGTCTTGATTAAATTACGATATCTGGTAATATCTTTCTTTTTTAAATAATCAAGTAGACGCCTGCGTTGCCCGATCAGTTTCAACAAGCCACGCCGGGTAGAAAAGTCCTTGGGATGTTCTTTCAGGTGCTCTGTTATATCTTTTATTCTTTGTGTTAACAGAGCAACTTGAACTTCCGGCGAGCCCGTGTCTGATTCATGGAGTTTAAACTCTGCCATGATAGCTTGTTTTGCCTCAGGTTTTAACGGCATTTCATCCTCCAGATGATTTTGAGAACCATATTTTAGAGATTAGTATAATTGTCCACTGTAATTTTTAGTTGAGAGGTCAAAAAGTTAGTTATATGCATAGACATAAGTGATTATTTATAAGTGTTTAATAGTATAATAAACTGAAAATCACTTCATCAACTATCAATTAGTTTTCTTTTCCTCTTGTTCACTTTATTAGCAATCTAAATTAACTCTTGAGTAAATTCATTCTTCATTAGTGGAATTTTGGTGGAGGTGGCGGGAATCGAACCCGCGTCCAGAAAACCGATCACCCGAAAATCTACATACTTAGTTGTCTTTATCTTAAGAAAAGCAGTGAAAGACAATCAGACCTGCTTTTCCGCAGCCGATTAAACTTAGGTAAAACTTATCAGCAATCAGTTCTACCGCATCCGTACTGTTCCGACGCCCAATCTCCTTCCGACGGACCGAAGAAGTTGAACGTTAACAGCTTATGCTGCTAAAGCGTAATTGTTGTTTGCAGTTAATTTGCAGTTTGTTACTTGTTAACGGAGTGGTATAACAATCTCCGGTATGCATTTCGAGCACTCTGATTCCCTGTCGAAACCATTTCACCCCCTATAAACTGTATAAAAGAACTATAAATGGATAAAGGTATTTGCCCTGCAAAAATCTCTTACTATAACCAAAATAATCAAAATACCTTTGCTGTCAACCTGAATTTTTGGAGTTGGTGAGACAACCCCGAAAGATATTATAGAAGGGTTTTGAACCAAGTGATGAGAAAAAAACCACAAATCTATATTTATATTTGGGAAAAAGTTCCGTAGGAACGACAGATATTAACAACGGGTTTCAACCCGGTGAAAAGAAAAGAACCTACAAAACTATCTTTATTGGGGAAAAAAGTTCCGTAGGAACGACAGATATTAACAACGGGTTTCAACCCGGTGATAAGAGAAGAACCTATAAAACTGTATTTCTTTTTGGACGAAAGTTCTGTAGGAACGACAGATCATAGAGAGGGTTTTAACCCTGGAACCTTTTTTAACTCACAATTTTTTAATTGGGGATTCAGTTATTGCTCGGTTGAAAGTGAAATAATTAGTGAATCGTGGTTTTCTGGAAGGCAAGTGAAAATTGTGAGTCAAAAAAGGCAGGTTGAAAGTGAAATAATTAGTGGATGGTGGTTTTCTGGAAAGCAAGTGAAAATTGTAAGTCAAAAAAGGAAGAAACCGATTTTGCTTGACAGTATATAATGATTTATATTATCTGAAAACAATAAAAGAAAGGGAGGATAGAATGAAGATATCTGCAATTTTCTACGCTATTGTAATTCTTGCGTTTTTTATGCCGTTTTTTATGGTCAGTTGTGATCAGACAGAAGTTGCGTCTTTAAGTGGCGTCAAATTAGTTATAGGTGGTGAAGTAAAACTTTCTATAGCAGAAGAGATAGAAAAAATAGAAGATGTAGGTAAAAAATATCAAAATCCTGTTGTAAATATTCAGCCCTTTGCTTTAATAGCATTATTTATAGCTGTATTGGCATTAGTTTTGGTTTTGGTTCTTCCTATCCAATACTATTTACTACCTGCATATATTAGTATTATAGGTGTCCTTTCTCTCCAATTGTTAAATGTAGGAATACTGCAAATTATAACTGCTTATCAGCCGCTTTTTGATCCTTCCATAGATTTGAACAGCATTCTGATTATTAAAGCGCAGCCGGCTTTTTGGCTGGCAAATTTGGCTTTTATTTTAGGGGGTATTTTTACTCTGATTGCAGGTGTGAAAAGTAGCTCTATATCGGCACCAGCACAAGAACCGGAGGAAGTTCAAGAGGAATATATTACTTCTGAAATTCAGGAATGGGTGGAGGAATATCCCGAAGAGGAAACATTTTCTGACTCGGATGAAGAAAATTTGCCAGCCGAAGAAGAGAATTCTGTTCTTATAGAAGAAAAAAATATACCTGAGTAAATAGGGCATATATGGATAGTGCAAAAGAGCTGCGCTGGATAAGAATATTATTGCTTATCATCGCTTTAGCCGTTGTGGCTTCTATTCTCAAAACGCTTAAGAGTATCTTTATTCCCTTAATCTTTTCTATTTTTCTGCTTTTTCTTTTTGCTCCGCTGATTAACTATCTGAAGAAGCATAAAGTTCCAATGGTCTTAATCTTGCTGATTACTTTAGTGATAATAGCTGTCTTTTTAGGGTTAGTAATATTGCTAATTTATGCTGCTTCCAATAGTTTAATCAATGGGTTGCCTCGTTATGAAGATAAATTTAATGAACTAATAGCCAAAGGAACAGAATATCTTCAAAACCTTGCATCTAACTGGAATATCAATACGGAGAATATTTCCATTGCTAATATAGCACAAATTATAAGCAGCGGATTTATTTCCATTCCTCAATTTATCAGCAACACGGTGAACACTCTGGTAAGTATCATTCAGAATATCTTTTTAATCATCTTTTTTCTTATCTTTTTGCTTTTGGAGATTGAAAAATTGCCATTGCGATTAAGAAAAGCTACCTCCAAATTAAGCAAAGAGCAGACATTGGATATCCTGCAAAACATAGAAAAACAAATTCAGAACTATTTAACTATCAGAACCTTAGTAAATTTATCTGCCGCGCTTCTGTGTATGCTGTGGATGCTTATTTTCGGCGTGGATTTTATTCTTGTCTGCGGAATTTTGCTTTTTGTCTTGGATTTTATTCCCGATGTAGGTTCAGTTATTTCTTCCGCAATTCCCATACTTATTTACCTGCTGCAGAGTGGTTTCAGTTTTTTATGGTTAATATTTGCCCTATTGATTGTTGCCACTCAAATGCTGATTGGCAATATAATTGAGCCCAAGTTACAGGGTGTGCAGTTAAATCTAACTCCCATAATGGTATTGGTTTCTCTCATTTTTTGGGGTTGGCTTTGGGGAATTGTAGGAATGCTGATTTGTGTGCCATTGACTTCTGCTATCAATATTATTCTGAAACAGGTTGCACCGAATAATTTTATTTCCGCCCTGATCAGCAGCGAATAATATTTTTTTTAAGCTTGCTATACCCTGTAAAGATTATGTAACAATTGAGTAACGACTCCGTAACGAGATAAGGGCAATGTTACGGAAGTGTTACGGAAGTGTTACGGGGTTGACTTGGAACGAACTAATTTTTAAACAATTAGGTGTTCAAATTGAAGACCGAAAAGATAATGTGTTTCATATCATTCTAAGTGTTTACACAGCATAAAGATAGAATGTTTTCTCCAGCTTTTAGGCAGGAATATAAAAAGCTCAACTGGGCACAACCCCAAAAGAGAAAATAAATTACTTCCTGTATTTATCTGCCGGAAGTGTGCAAGAGTTTTGTCTTTTTATTTATAAACCTGATTATGAGATAAAAAAAACAGCTCGTAATAAAAATGATTTGCCAAGCAGGATCAAAGACAAATCTTTGTCTGATAATAAGATCACTAATTATTTCCAGAGCAAAAAGTGAGCAGATGAGAGCAAAAAATGTCTGATATTCATTGCGAATAACTTTTTTCCAGGAAAAAGGAAATTCGGGTTTTTTATAATGACCGAATTTAGGGAAATACACAGGTGTTTGACTTGCCCAAGATACAAATTCCTCTCCGTATTTCTTTCGGAGAAAAGCTTCTTCCGCAAAGATCACCCGCTCATAATAAAGGGTAAAAATGAGCGGATAAGTTATGATAACCCAAATATGCCTCGTAAATAACACCACCCCCAAAATAATGAAAAAATTACCAAAATATAAGGGATGCCTGAGAAGAGAATACATACCAGTAGTATTTAATTTATCGGCAACCTGACTTTTAGTATTTCTGCCGGAAGTTCCGGAAGGGGTATGACCAATAGTAAGTACTCTAATTGCGATGCCACAACCGCTTATAGAAAAGCAAATAACTTCTATTATCGTATCGTATTTTATAAATTGGCTATTTTTTAAGTCCAGAATAGCTCCAATACCGAGAATAAACATTAAAAGTGGAAGATAACTTCTCCACTTGAATATCCAAGCCCCTGATTTTTCAAATTCTTCTTGAATGGGCATTTTCACTCCTAAATTTGTTTTATTTGGTACAGATATATATAAACTTATCTAAAGTAAGAGATAATATATGGTAGTTATCTCCTTTCATTACAATTATAGATTTAAGCATTTTCCCTTCCAATTTAATTCCATCTTCCATATTTTCATCTCAGTAATTATCACTTTCATAATCGCTTTTAATTCCACTTTTCTCTATGTTAAAAATAAGTTTGCTGAATTCGGTGCTCATAGTGGCTAAAACTGTTTCTGTGGTTTAACCCTAAAAATGAAATACAGCGTTCCCAGCAAACCAAAAGCCGAAGCAGTTAAGAAATTTAATTGCGGACTTTTTTGCCACAGGAAAGCTCCTCCAAATGCTGCAAAAGCAACAATTACATCCCGAATCAGATAGTAAACTCCAAAAGTATATGCCTTAGCATTTTCCGGAGCTAAATCCATAATCAATGCCTTTCGTGTCGGCTCTCCAAATTCTTTCAAGCCCCGAATAATAAAAGCAATTACCATTGCAGGAAAACTATGACTGAAGAGAAGAACCAAAGGAAAAATAGTAAAATTAACAAAAGTAATTGCTACATAAGGTTTGCGAGTGCTTCTATCTGCCAGATAAGCAACCGGAATATAAATCAGCATTGCTGTTACCATTTCAATAGTAGTTAAAATACCAAACTGCAATTCGTTAATATGATTATTTTCTACTACCCAAACAACTACAAAGGCATAAGGAATCTGTTCACAAAAACGCACCAGGATATCGGAAACAAGTAAATTACGCAAATTGGCAGAAAAAAGACCCCTCCCTTTTTTTCTTTCGGTTTTCGCTTCCGGAGGTTGCTCTTGAATAAATTTATCCTGAATAAATAAAGCCACTCCTGCTAAAATAAAAGCTACTATAAAGGCATAACGCACGCCCTGGATGCGTCCGTAATGTAAAATTAAGGCACCACCTAAAATCGGACCTAAAGACATCGGAATCCGCTTTACAATAGAATTCAGAGAAATTCCCATAGAGCGTCTGTTGGCAGGAACTACGGAATTAATCAAACTCATCGTTGCCGGTAAAGAAATAGCTGTCCAGGAAATAAAAAATACAGCCCCCGCCAAAACTGCTATCCAGGAAGGAATAATGACCACGATTAAATAGCCCAACATAGCCATTAAGTTAAAAATCTTTAATGCTTTCTTGTAACCTATTCTATCCGCTAACCAACCTCCTGGAAAAGAATATAAAGCACTTAAGAGATTGTCCATTCCATTTAAGAGACCAATAACTATAGAACTGCCACCCATAGCGATAAGATACAAAGGCAAAAAGCGTTCCGCCATTTTTTCGCCCATTCCTACAAGAATAACCATAATCAACATTCCCAGCATACTGCTGTTGAGAGCGAAAAAATGAATTAGTTTCCGGAATATGTTTTTTCTTTCCTGCTTATTATTAATTTCGGACATTAAAAAAGCTCCTGACAACTGCAAAACATCTTCATTATATTAACAATATAAGGCATTATTAATCAGCAGTCAAATTTTTTTAACCCTTTGAAATAACTCCAAACCCTGAATAAATAAAAGCACGCGGATATGGCTGATTTTTTATGACTTACTGTATTTTTAACTTATACCGTTACAAGTCCTCACTACCAAATTAAATAGAAAAAATGATAAAATTGTTAAAGGCAGTGACTACTCCTGTCTTAATTCCTTCTCCATTTGCATTTTCCTTCTCTTTCACTTTGGACTTGACAGAAAAATAAATATAAAAAATAATGGAAAAAGGAGAATGTTTATGATTGAAGTGTTAATTGAAAAATGCGTCGGTTGCGGTGCTTGTTTGCGTGCATGTGCTTATGATGCCATAAAAATTGAAGAAAAGCTTGCTATTATTGACAGTGATAAATGTGTTTTATGTGGTGCCTGTGTTTCAGCTTGTCCTTTTGATGCCATTTTATTACGGAAAGCCAAAACAGAAGCAATTGACAAAAGTGAATATAATGGAATTTGGGTTTTTGCCGAACAAAGAGAAGGCGTTATTGCTCCTGTAGTTTTTGAACTTTTAGGAAAGGGTCGTGAACTTGCCGATGAGCTTGGTTCAGAACTTTCGGCTGTTCTTTTAGGACATAATATTGAAGGTCTTTCTTCCGAGCTTATAGCTTTTGGAGCAGATCAGGTTATAGAAATTGATGATCCTGCATTAAAACATTTTTGGGATGAGGGTTATGCTTATGCTCTTGCCGAACTTGCTTTGAAGTATAAACCCTCTATTATTCTTGCTGGAGCTACTGTTATCGGAAGAAGTTTTATTCCTCGGGTGGCAATTCGTTTACATACTGGCTTAACTGCTGATTGTACAGGACTTTCCATTGATCCGGAAACAGGAGATTTATTACAAACCCGTCCTGCTTTCGGGGGCAATATAATGGCTACAATTAAAACAGCTAATCATCGTCCACAATTGGCTACAGTGCGTCATAAAGTTATGAATCCCATTCCCAGAGATGATACTCGCAGTGGAATTGTAATTCAGGAACAGATAAATTTTGATTTGGATGAGAAAAGAACTACCTGGCTTGGTTTTGAAAAGGAAAAAACCGGTTTAATTAATATCACTGAAGCCAATATCATTGTTTCCGGTGGAAGGGGCTTGAAAGAAGCAAAGAATTTTGCTTTAATTGAAGAACTGGCTGAGGCATTAGGAGGAGCAGTTGGAGCTTCCAGAGCTGCAGTTGATGCAGAATGGATTGCTTATTCGCATCAGGTTGGACAGACAGGAAAGACAGTTAAACCCCTTATTTATATTGCAGTTGGAATAAGTGGTGCAATTCAGCACCTTGCAGGAATGTCCAGTTCCGATTATATTATCGCTATCAACAAAGATCCTGATGCTCCAATCTTCAAAGTTGCGGATTTAGGCATTGTAGGTGATCTTTTTGATATTGTTCCCAAATTAACAAAAAGGATAAAAGAACAACGAGTATGATAGTTAAACCCGCGATCAGTGTTATCAGCCCTGACAAAATGGAGCTGGGAATTGATTTATATCTTTGGGGAAGTCCTTTTGAAGAAATAGACCTGCGCAAGGATTGTTCCAATGCCATTGCCTATATTCCCTTAATTAATTCTCATGACCATTTAATCAGTAACTGGGTTCCCCGAGCAGGAAACAACCGTCCCTACAAAAATTCTCATATCTGGGTTGAAGATATGAAGGAATCCTTTGCCTTCCAGGAAAGGGATATTTTTTGGCATAATAACGGAAGTTTTCGTTTGGAAGAGCCCAATTCGCTTATTTTGGCTAAGCTGGGTGCCTATAAAAGCTTATTTTGCGGATGCAGTGTAGTTCAGGACCATTCATCCAATCAGGTGGATGCCTATTATGAAGCAATGCCAATTATTGTACCTAAAAATTTCCGTCAGTGTCATTCTATAACTCTTGGTAACTGGTGGGGAGGTGAAACTCCGGAAAAAGAAATGGAATTGACTAAAGGGAAAATGCCTTTTATAGTTCACTTAGGTGAAGGAAAAGACGAAATTACAAAAGGGGAATTTTCCCAGCTGAAAAAAATGGGATTATTGAGAGCAAATACTTTAATTATTCATGGCATTGCCTTAACTGCAGAAGAAATTAGTGAAGTAGCCAATGTTGGAGCTTCTATTTGCTGGTGTCCTTCTTCCAATTTTTTCCTTATCGGAGAAACACTAAAGATTGATGAAGTTCTTAAGCATAAGGCAAATGTATGTATTGGAACGGATTCCACTATGTCCGGAGGAGTGAATCTGATTGCTGAATTCCTTAAAATCAGAGAGCATTTTCCCAAAATTCCTACCAAAGAAATCTATCGGATGGCTACCGTTAATGCAGCAACAGCACTTTATCTACCTCAATATTTTGCTTTTATTATTCCTAATAAATGCCGTAATCTATTGCTGGTGGATAAAGTTGAACGCGATCCCTATGAAAACCTTTTTGCCTTAGAAGCATCAACCATACAGCTTTTATTGGTAGAAGGAATACCCCGTTTCGGAGATAGTGAATGGATGGAAATTTTAAATTTAGATGAAAATATGTATAGCACCTTCCGCACTGGAAACAAGGAGAAATTCGTGATTGGTGATCCTATGGATTTAAATGATCAGATTGATGAGGTTTTGGGGTATCATAAGGATTTTCCGTATTTGCCTTTTTAGGGTAGTAAAAACGAAACATATAGAATTTAACTGAATGAGGAGTTTGAAAAACTTCTTATTTATTGAAATTTGTGTAATCTGTGTAATCTGTGAGAGGATATTATCGGGTTAAAAGATGGAAAAACACTTGAATGTAACAGAGATTTTCTATTCTTTACAGGGAGAATCTACCTACAGTGGCTATCCCTGTATTTTTATCCGTCTCTCTGAATGCAATTTACGCTGTGTTTACTGTGATACCCAATATGCTTTCGGTAAGGGAAAATCAATGGCTATCAGTTCCATAATGGAAGAAGTTAAGAAATATCCTTGTTCCCTTATTGAAATTACTGGAGGAGAGCCATTATTACAAGAAGATGTGGATGCTTTGTTTGAGGAATTGCATAAGTCATCTTACAAGATTTTGCTGGAAACCAACGGAGCTATCTCTCTGGAAAAAGTTCCTGATTATGTAATTAAAATTGTAGATGTTAAAACCCCCGGCAGTGGAATGGAAAAGAGTTTTCTTCCTGAAAATCTGCAATATCTGAATCCCCAGGACGAACTGAAGTTTGTGATAACTGATAAAGTTGACTATCAGTTTGCCGTTGATTTCTTAAAAAAGTATAAACCCCAAGTTAGGTGTGTTCATTTTTCACCGGTTACAGAACTTTTAAACCCCAAAGAATTGGCTTGCTGGATGCTGGAAGATGGACTTGAAGCAAGATTGACATTGCAATTGCATAAAATAATCGGGATATCATAAAATTACCTTGCCTAAAGAGTAAAAAGAGATAGTTTTTTACAAAGAGGAAAGAGAAAAATTAACTTTATCCTATTATGTTCCCGAAGGATGAGAAAAGATGATTAAAAGTTTTTGTATTCAATGTAGACAGAGGATGCTTTTCCTGCGCAAAAAAATACGGAGCAACAGCAAACTCAAGCTACACAAATTGCTGAGCTACAGCAAGCTCCGACTACATAATGGAGGTTCAAATTATGAAAAGTGTTTATGGCTTACTTTTAATGGGTGTCATTCTGGTTTTTTTTAGTCCTACTTTGCTATCCGATACCGTTAAATTGACTAACGGAAATGTAATTTATGGACATATCACCAGAGAAGACATAGACAAAGTTACAATTGTAGATCAAAATGGAATTGAAAACATCATTCCACGTAACCTTATCATCTTCATTGATAAACAATTAGAGACAACAAGAGAGGTTCAGAAAGTAATTATTACTTTAAAGAGCGGAATTGAAGTTAAAGGAACTTTAATCCTGGACGATGCTAACAGCGTAACTATCAAAGATGAATCGGGAATTGAGAAGAAAATAGCAAAAAGCAATATTCGCGATATTGTTATTGATTTAGATAAACCGGACGAAAGACCAATTACTATTAAAAGTTATGAAGAACCAGAAACAGAAATAGAAGCGGAAACGGAAATTGTTACCACTCCTGCGGAAAAAACCTATAATTTTGATTTTGGACTAAAATTCGGCTCTCAAAAACCCAATTCAAATGCTATTTCTGATAAATACAGTAATGGAATTGTATATGGAGGTGAACTGATTTTATGGCTGAAAAACAAATACGGAATCGGACTAAATGTTGAAAAATTCAGTGAAAAATCAGAATATTGGTTTTATAATGAGGGTAATTATGAATATAATATTTCTATTATTCCTATTACTCTAACAGTTTATTATAAGCATTATAATAATAAAATAGTGCCTTATATTGGTTTAGGTATTGGACAATATTTTATGAACGAAGATATAACATATAAATACTACGGTTATTACAATTCGGAAGAATATTCCGATGATGAGACCGGTTTTCATTGCTTATGCGGTTTACAATATAAGATTTTATTCGTTGAAGTAAAATACTCCACGATGTTTAAAAGTACCTGGGGAGCTGAAGAAGAATATGATGATATTGGGGGCTTGAGTATTGCAGGCGGGCTCAGGTTTTAATTAACAAAGTTCCGAAAAATTACTATTTCCTCCGGAATAACGATGTCCCCGTCGTTGATTTCTACCCAATTTCAACCCAACTTCAAGGGTGGGTGGATGATGAGAAGAGGATGAGTTGTTTACAGGAATCAAGTAAGGATGTTTTCCCCAAGGGGCTGATTATATAAAATACAGGTAGTTGCTTATTTTTTTCAACCACCGCTGATCAGATGAATAACTTTGATATCGGCATTTTCAGGAATGGGAGTGGTCTGCCAGTTTTCTCTTTTGATAAGTTCACCGTTCATTTTAATAACCAGCATTTTGAAGGTGTAATTCGTCATTTTTAAAGCATCTGCAACAACGAGTCCTTCTTTCCATGGTAATTTATTTCCGTTTACAAAGAAAACAGATTTATCTGTCATTTGTTACATTCCTTTTGTTTCCGAAAGTAGTTCCAAAGCCAAATTTGCCTGCATATTGGCTACAACTGCAACACGGGTTGCAACGGGGCTTATTTCCGCATTTAATTCACTTTTCATATCGCCTACAAGATGCAAAAAACCGTAATGTTCCGTATGTATACTTTCGTTTTTACCGTAGCCAGCCAATCCTGAAGCCACAATTAAATGTTTATTCGGATAATTAGATGTCCAGCAGGAAATTAGCATTTCTTTTTGTTCTGCCTCATCTAACGCCTCTAAAAGCAGGTCTGTTGTTCCAAAAATAGCGTTAAAATTGGCAGGAGTAATTTTTACCGGATGCAAAACAAGATTAATAAAGGGATTAAAGGACTGAATATTTTCCGCTAATGCCTCCACTTTCAATTTGCCAATTTGGGCTATAGTATATTGCTGGCGATTAAGATTTTCCAGCGTAACAATGTCGTAATCGGCAATAATCAAAGTTCCGATTCCGGCTCTGGCTAAGGAAAAGGCAATATTTGAACCCAAACCTCCCGCTCCGGCAATTCCTACAGTTGCTTTTTGCCAAAAAGGAAAGGCGGAAGGATCGCGCTTGGAAAAATACTCTTCCCGGGAAATCAACGCTTTATCTCCAATTTAATATTCCCTTTGGGGTCTATATCTTTAAGGTTATTCACAAAAGCAATAACGATATCCTGTAATAATTTTTGCACAAAAGGCACAATCACAATTTCCCTATCCCCCACCCAAAGTTTGAGTTCTGCTTGTTCAGCCAAAACGCAATCACTCGTTTTTGCCCTGCCCTGAATAATATCTTCCGCCATAGTATAACAGTCCTTTCCACAGGCAGAACAGCATTCCGGCTCTGCTAAAGGCAAAATATCAAAGCATTTTTCTTCAATCGTGCTTAGTAAAACAGCCAAATCATCCGGTAAGGAAAAAACTGGTAAACCCTTAAAACTCTTCATTTTAGAAGAAATTACCCCGGAAATTCCAATGCAGGTGTCATCAATCAATTCATCCAGTTGATCCGTATTTTCCGCACAAACAATTTTAGGCACAGGAGCATTTTGCAGACCTTCAATAATTAGATAATCCGCTTTCAGGTAGGAAACCATTTCTTTTAAATTCAGCGGTCTTGGAAACAATAAGGCACTGTCATATAAGCCCTTAGCGAAAACAGCTTTACTTCCTGCCTGAGTATGGAGAAAAGTATTTTTACCTTCAGTGTCGGAACGATATGTTTCACTATGTATGTCTTTGATAGAGCAAACATTATATCCCTTTTTTGTCAGTTCTCTTATCAGGCAGGTTGCCAAAGTTGTTTTGCCGGTTTGATGGTAGCCAATAATTCCTAATGCCCTCATATTTAATCCTTAAAGAGCAGTAATTGACAAAAAGCGCTAATTCCTTCTCCCTTTCCACTGATGCCAAGTCCTTCTTCAGTTGTTGCTTTAAGGGAAATTTGCTCTATGGCACAATGCAAATCCAGGGCAAGATTAGCCCGCATTGCATTTATAAAGGGTTGGAGTTTTGGTTCTTGACAGCAGATAACAGCATCCAGATTATTTAATTTCCAGCCCTTTTCCGTGATTAAAGTATATGTTTTACGCAGTAAAATGCGGGAATCAATATCCTTATAAGCCAAATCGTTATCGGGATAAAATGTCCCGATATCCCCTAAAGCCAAAGCTCCTAAAAGAGCATCAATAATGCTGTGAATTAACACATCGGCATCGGAATGACCCGAAAGCCCCTTGGAATAAGGAATTTTTACCCCTCCCAAAATAAGTTCCCTATCGGAAACAAGGCGATGAACATCGTAGCCAAAACCGCATCGGAACATTTACTTAATCCACTGTTATACTTTTGGATACATTTTTAGGAACATCGGGATGAACACCATGATCAAGAACTCCCAATTTATCCAGTTTTTTCATTTTCCGCACGCTCATTTTTAGAGCCAGCAATTGCAGAACAATACTTGCGGAAAAACAGGTTAATAGAGAGGAACCTGTTTTGGGCAACATAATATAAGCCCAGGCATAATAGCTGTTTTCACTGGGTCGGGTAGAGGCATTTTTCAGCAGTTGCTCATTTTCTTCAGCAATCACAAAAGTATTGGCACCCCGTATTTTATGGGTATTTATCTGAGAGATGGTGAGATTTACATCGCGCTCATCCGGTCCTGTAACATAAATTAATGGATAATTACGATAGAGATGTTCAAAGAAATCCTTATCCTGAACAAACCGGTTGAAAATATTAGTCCCTTGAGGTGAAAGGTTGAAGGGCTGATTATGAGTAAAAATATAATCAGCCAATGCTTTATAAACTTCCTTTGTTTCGCTGTGTGGAATGCCTTCTTGTTCGCAAAGCGATTCTATTTCATCAATGTTTTCACTAAAATAACGCAAGAGGGAACGCAGATGCTTAACGCCAAAAACGGTGTTTTTCCCTAAAATTGTATTGGGACCGTGTTTGAATTCGGATGCCTCTCTTCCTTCGGCATGCGTTAAAACCGTCTCTCTTATTTTTAAAGCACCTTCCATAGCCACGCCACTGATTTTGGTAGCTAAAATATGAATGGAGGGTTCCATATAAATCTTACCAGCCATAAATTCAATTTCACCACTCACATTATCCAGGGTCTCTTTCAAAAGGGAAGGAATTTTGGCAAGGGAAGCAAAGTAATCATCAAGTTCCTGTTGACGCCGTATACGCTGTTCCTGTGTAAGATTATTATCTATTTCCTTCAATTTCATCTGGGCTGTTTTAATGGCAAGATAATAGAACAGAGTAATTTGATTCATAAAGCTCTTGGTGGCAGGAACGGCAATTTCCGGTCCGCATAAAATAGGAATTGCCACATCACTTTTTTCCTGACCCAAAGTGGAATTCATATTATTCACCAAAACCACTTTGCGGACATTCAAGTCCTTGGCATCTATATCGTTGAAAATATCTATCAGGTCTTTGGTTTCACCCGATTGAGAAACGCCTATAATAAGGTCATTATCTTTTATGCAGTTGGAATATTCACCTCTGAAATCGCCAGGTAAAATGGGAATTATTTCCATACCAGCAATAGAATTAAAGAAAAGAGCAGCGATCTTAGTGGCATGGAAACTGGTTCCACAGGCAATAGAATAGGCATTGCGGCTGTTTAAAATAGTGTTTTTAACCAGCTGTAAAAAGTCGTCTACGCTTGCATTAAAGTCCTTCACATTAATTTCTTCAGCCAAAGCATCCATAGTTTTAGCCAGCGAGATTTTCTTCAAATCATATTCTCCATTCACCATTTCCAGAAAGAAGTTCTTTTCGTTGGAAAAGAAGTATTTCTTTTCAAAATCCTCCTTCACAGCAACATCAAAAAACTCCAGATAAGTGCTGAAAACCTGATTGAAAAAATGATTAAAGGTTTCGGAATTTAGAAGTTCGGTAAAAATCCTGTGCCGTTCTGCAAAATTGTTTTCCGTTAAAAACAGCTGAACCTGTTCTAATAGAATATCCCGCACTCCTGCTTTTGCTAATAATGATAACACTCTTTTTCCACTATTGGAACCACCCTGAAAGAGCTTAATCAGTTTGCCCGTAGTTTCACTTTGAGCATAAATTTCCTGCTCCATAAAATATTCATATTCAGGCAAAAGTTCAACATCTTCAGCTCGCAGTTTGGAATAAATTGGCTTGGCAGGAATTTTATCACCTGTATACCATATTTCATCGGGTTGATTTAAACGCTTGAATTTTAAGTTTTTCTGTGCATAAACTTGATAGTAATCTGCATTATATTCAATAAATTCACCCTCGCGCAAATTTACCAGTTGCTTAGTAAAACGCAAAACAGCTGTTAAATCGGAAGATGCCAACGCAAAAGGCATATCTTCCAAAGTCCCGATGCCAAAATATAAACTGCTGCCTGCTTTAATAGCCCAACAGGTCTCCGTAACAGGATCAACAATTACAGCGGCATAGCTTCCCACAAGTTTATCTGCGGTTTGAATTATTGCCTTACGCATACAATTCTTACGCAAATCAATGTCCGTGGGATTTCCTGCTTTATCCATTTCTATGTCAAAATAATGTTCTACAGTATGCACTAACATTTCACCATCATTATCGCTTTGCACAAAGTGACCTTCTTTCGTTAAAAAGGACTTTAACTCTCTGGTATTAGTTATATTACCATTATGTGCACCATAAATATGCCTTTTACATTTAACTTCGTGGGGCTGAGCATTTTTCTTATCCACAAAGCCAAAAGTAGCCCAACGCACCTGTCCGCAAAATATTTTACCGCTCTGTTTTTCTATGCCTAAGGTCTTTACTAAAGTGCTGGGAGCGCCAACATCTTTTAATAGTGTTATTTCGGTTGTATTTCCCTGAAAAGCAGCTCCTGTGCTGTCATAACCTCTATATTCCAAAGCTTTTAACAGTTTGGAGGCATATTCACCCATTTTTAAAGAGACCTTAGGTAATGCTAAACCTAAAACACCGCATCCCAACCCGAAAACAGGTAAAGGAATATGCAGTTCCCTGTTTCCGAATTTGCATAATATATGTTTTAACCATAAATACAAAAATTTAGGCATTGTTATGTCCTCTATAATTTCTTTTTTTCTATTAACTGCTTGGCAAAGAAAAGATCTGCTTCATCGGTTACTTTGATATTGAAATCGTTATCCCAAATATAGCGAATTTTCATTCCCAAATGCTGAACCAGGGAAGCATCGTCGGTAGAAAAATAACTGTCTTTATATGCCTGATGATATGCTTCCATAATTATAGAATAGGCAAAAACCTGAGGAGTGAAAACATTGATAAGCTGATGCCGCGGAAGAGTATTAACTGCATAATTTCCTTCTACTTGCATCACGGTATGTTTTATTTTCCCAGCAGGAATAACAGCTTTATCAATAACCACTGCCGAAAAAAGAATTTCCAGCAATTCCTGCGAAACAAAAGGACGCACTCCATCATGAATAGCTACATATTCTGTTCCTTCAGGACAAACCTGTAAAGCGGAAAAAACAGAATCCTGCCTCTCCAAACCTCCAGCAATTACGATATAGGGCTTATTTATTCCTTCAAACCATTGTTCTATAAGGGCTTCCGTGTGGGCAATATCGCTTTCCGGAACAGTAATTACAAGGTTATCAATTAGTTCCGAAGCCATAAAGGGCTCCATACTTCTAATCAAAATAGGAATTCCTTCCAATTCCCTAAATTGTTTTTTTCTGTTTCCCGGTAGGCGTTTACCGCTTCCTGCTGCGGTAATAATGGCAGTTGTATTATTTAAGAAATCCATTTATAAAAAACCCCCCGACTCTCTCTTTGGGCAGTTATTTTCTTTTCCTGATACAATTGACTTAGCACTTTGCTGATTTCATTAATGTGAATATCCAACATAGCAGAAAGGTCTTCTGCGGTAGAAGGACGCCTTTTAAGCGTATTATGCAAAAGTTCAATAAGTTCGGAATCCAGTTGACTTTCCGTAGGTTGATATTTAACTTTGGCAATAATTTCCACGGGTACACAAACCTGTTGAGAAAGCTGATCTTTAACCTGCTTAAGTGTATGCAAAGGTATGGGCTTAACCCAATCTTCCGCTCCGGGACGGTCTAAACAATTTAACTGAACCAAATCCGGCTTAATATTATTGATAGCTTTTGCCAGAGCGGAAATTTCTTGCGGAATGGTGTTAATTCCTGAAACCAGAAAAACTTCCAGCCAAACAATTCCCTTATATTCCTGTCTGAAATGAATTAAACCCTCAATAAGCTCTTCCACTTTCATTTCCGGACAGGGACGATTGATTTTCTCAAAACCCTCTTGAGTAGCAGAATCAAGTGAAGGCAAAACAATATCACAGGGAAGAACTTCTTTACGGACTTCCGGATCGGAAAACAGTATGCCATTCGTAAGCAAGGCAAGTTTATAGCTTGGGTATTTAGCTTTTATATAGTTTACTATCTGCCCTAATAAACTGTTTAATGTGGGTTCACCAGCTCCGGAAAAAGTGATATAATCCAAATGAGGGTTGGTAGACATAAAACTATCCAATTCAGCCAAAATTTCCCTCATCTCAAAAAATGCTTCCCGTTTAGTTACCTGATGTGTAGTTCTTTGCACTTCACAATACACGCAATTTAAGGGACAATATTTATACGGAACAAGGTCTATACCTAAAGATATACCTAACCGACGGGACATTACAGGTCCAAAAAGGTGTTTATACTTAATCATCTTAAAAGGTTGTTCCAAATTGTAAATGGGGTTCCCAACCGCCATCGTTGATGTTATAGGCATAATCAAAACCGATTAAACCGAAAGGACTGCGGATTCTGATTCCGAGTCCGGTTCCTTTTTTAAAATTGAGGAAATTGAAATCACGCATCTTATTATAGCTGTTTCCGGCATCAAAAAAGGCAACGGCAATTATTTGATCGGTTCCTAAGGGATAACCTAATTCCGTAGAAAAAATAATTGCTCTTGTTCCGCCTCCGGCAGGACCAATGGAACTATCGGGAAAACCTCTGATTCCATCTGCACCTGTTCCCCCCAAATAGAATTTTTCATCAGGAGGAGCATCTTTAGACCTGCCATAAGGAGTAACATAACAAAAACGCCATTTGGTGCGTAAAATAAGTTTCTCCCAGGTATCCATATACCAGTTAACTTGAGCAATTTCCTTGAAATAATCAAAATCACCGCCAAACATACCACCTGCAACTTCACTGTAAAGAGTAAACTGACTTCCTTTGGTAGGGAAAAATACATTGTCCCGTGTGTCTCTGCTTAGCGTTAAACTGAACACACTGGTGTATCTCCAATTCAATTTACTCAATTCAATCAAGTTGGCATTGGCAGTGGAATCTGCCATAATAGCATTCATATTGGTTATTCTGTATTTCTTGGAATAGAGAGAATAACCAGCTACAGCTCTCGTTTTATCTATCCAGGGAATAGTTTGACCAACCCTGATTCCTGCACCACGAGTATAAATCTCGTAATAGAAAGAGCTCCAGGTCTTTTTCGTGTAATAGAGATTGCTTCCCAAAAGAATATCGGTATCCAGCAAATTAGGATTAGTGAAAGCAAATTCAAAGTTTTGGGTGTTGCCTCCAAATTCCCAGGTTAAACTGGAAGACCAGTTATTCCCGAATAGATTATTTTGGGACACTGATAGTTGCCCAACAAATTTATCCTGGGAATTATAACCCACTCCTCCATTGGCAGTTCCACTTGCACGGTCCATAACATCAAGTTGTAAATCTATGTCCCCGTCTCTATTTATAGGAGTATAATCCAAACGAATATCCTGTTCAAAGAACCCCAAATTGTAAATGTTTTGTTGACTTCGCATTACTTGGGTCTGACGAAAATAGTCACCAGGTGAAACTTCCAGCTGACGCCGGATCACTTTTTCCTTGGTTTTTCTGTTACCTGTAATATGTATCTGGTGAATTCGGGCACGGTTATTTTCATTGATTTTCAGGTTTACGATTAGCTGGTCGCCTTCTTTAACATAATTCGGGATAATAGACACATAGATAAACCCTTCATCAAAGTATTTGGTATAGATTTTTCGCATTTCATTATCAAAGAACTCCTGGTCAAAGGGTTCGCCAATTTTCATCGTGAAAATATCTTGCAGTTCTTCAGAAGAGAAAAAATCATTCCCTTCAATAGTTATACCCCCGAAATTATATTTGGTTCCTTCATAAACATTAATAACGATTTCAATGTATTTCTCCCCCAGCGGTTGAATTTCGTAGGGACCTATCACTACATCTATAAATCCGTTTTTCTTATAAAAAGCGGTGAGTGCTTGCAGATCAGCATCAAATTTTTCCTGCTCAAAATGACCTGAGCGAAGGAAACTGGCAGGTTTGGTTTTCATCTTTTTCTGCAAGGTCTTATCTTCAAAATAGCTATTCCCTACGAAGGTTATTTGCTTGATAGAGACCTTTTTACCTTCATTTACCTGAACCTTCAAACCAATCTTGTTGTTAGGTAAACGGGATTCAAATATCTGAATTTCAGCATTACTGAAACCCTTGGTGGCATATTCATTTTTCAGCTTGTTCAGTAACTGATTTTTAACTCCTTCACTCCAGTAACTGCCAACCTTAACATTTACCAGTTCATCTATTCTTTCCTGCTTTACCGCTTTGAAACCAATATATTCAATACTGCTTACAATCGGATTTTCCTGGATTTTTATTAGTATAGTTACTCCTGTTCTATAGGGTTCAGATTCCACTTGAATATCAGAAAATATTCCCATTCTATACAAATTACGAATGGATTTTGCCACGGCTTCAGGATCAAGAGTATCTCCAATTCTAAAACTGAGTGCGGAAGTAACCAGTTCCGGATCTATATTTACAGCTCCGATTACTTTTATTTCATATATGGTTTCTCCAACAGCATACAGGTTTTGGACAAGACAGCCAAGCAGCAAAATTAAGATGCTGCATAGTATTATTCTTCGCATTATTCCTCCATTCAAGAGTTAATAGCCAGAATTGTAAATAGCCCTTTTTAGTAAAGACATTTTTTTGTTTTATCCTGCTAATTCCTTTAGGGCATTTTTAAAAACACATATTTGGGGTTTAGCTTTATATCTGTTTTTATTACAAGCTATTATCCCCTTTTTTCTGTTCTTCCCTAATTGCATTGCTTACCCATTGCTTACCCATTACGGATGGCATTAGCAATGAGTCCGTATTGCGTAACTAATGCTTCTTGGCATAATGAGTTATATTTCTATAAGAAAAACGGTTTAGAAGATTGCGAAATTTTAGGGGTCAAAAATTATTGGGAGAATATGAGATATTGAACTCCAATAATGCAATTGAAGAAAAACAGGGTGGTAAATATAGTATTTCCGATTATTCCAATAAGTTATTTTTAAGAAGTGGAAACAAATATGCTTGCATAAGTTTATATAACATTTTTTAATTCAGAGGTTATTATGAAATTGCAGGTTAAAAAAGTTCTTCTAACTCTTAGCTTATTTATCAGCATAGGGGTGTTGTTTTGTCAACCAATTGAAAATGTGAAACCTGGCCATAAATATAGTTCTCCTTTGCCTCAAAACGCATATCTGGAAGAAGAAATTTGCCGTGCCGATTCTGCTCACGGTTTTGATGTGCTAAAATATGAAATTACCCTAACTATCAATGACGCTTTACATTATATTTGGGGTAATGTATTGGCAACGGTGATTGCCACGGAAAATCTTACCAGTATGTCTTACGAATTGAGCGGTTTCAATGTGAGTAATGTTTTGGTAAACGGAATTCATACACCAAGTATTAACTATGGCACTCATTTTACTTTCCCGGTTAATGTATCAGCAGGAGAGCAATTTACAACGCAGGTTTTTTATTCCGGTACTCCTCAATTAATTTATAGTTACTATAATATAGGAATGATTTTTAGTAATAATACCGTTTTTACTATATCCGATCCTGATGCCGCTCGTGCCTGGTGGCCCTGTTATGATCACCCCTGGGATAAAGCAATTGTGGATTTGCACATTACTACGCGCAGTGACTGGAAAGTTGCCGCTAATGGAATTAGAACGGAAATTGTGGATAATGGTGATGGAACATCTACAACTCATTGGATTGGAGAAAACCCGATGACTACTTATCTGGTTTGTATAACTGCCGGTCCTTATGTAGAAATAAATCAGACAGTTCCGGAACAGAATAATCTGCCCATTCAGAATTTCGTAATGCAAAATCAATATAATAGTGCTTTAGTAGACCTGCAAAATCTACCTTGGATGATTTCCTGGTTTTCTGAACTTTTCGGTGATTATCCTTTTGAAAAATATGGCAATGCTGTAGTAAGTATGAGTACTTACGGAGCTATGGAACATCAAACAATGACTACTTTAGGAAATTATATTATTAGCGGCAACGGTGCTTATGAAACAGTTATCGCTCATGAGCTTGTTCATCAATGGTATGGGAATGCAGTCAGTTTTTTAACTTTTAAGGATGTTTGGCTTTCTGAAGGTTTTGCTACTTACGGAGAATTTCTCTGGACAGATAAAAGATTTGGCTGGCAAAGTGCCTGTAATTATCTACATAGTAATTTTCATCAGTATTATCTGAATTGGGAAGCCAATTCAGGACCTCAAACTATATATAATCCTTCTTTTTATAACTATTTTTCGCCGCCCTCTTATGAAAAAGCAGCCAGCGTGTTACATATGTTACGGCTAAAGCTTGGAGACACAAATTTTTTCAACTTGCTTCGGCTTTATTATAATACCTATAAAAATGGGAATGCTATTACGGCAGAATTTGAAGCACTAGCAGAACAAGTTAGTGGACAAGACCTTAGTCAGTTCTTCAACCAATGGATTTACGGTTCTGGAATTCCCGGTGTGAAATATTCCCTGTGGCAAAATGAAACTAATAACCATCTGGAAATATATGCCAAAACTACTTCTCCAACTGCCACTTCCTTCACGGTGGAAATTCCTTTTCGGATTACTCAAAATGGAATTAGCGATTCTTTATTGGTAATTGCCGGTCCTGATGGCTATTCCAACGATTTTAATTATTCCGTTTTGAGCGATAATTTCAATATTGCTTCCAATTATAATCATTGGACTTTGTTGAAGGAATTAGCGGAACAACTTCCTCATTTTACGGAATATCTGCCCACCAATAATTGCGTTTTACTTTTCTGGAATACATTTATACCAAACAAGGATCATCAGTATCGGCTCTATCGTAAATTGAGCAATGAACAAAATTGGTCTTTACTTGCTACCTTAAATAACGACACTTTCAGCTATGCCGATACAACTGCAATTTCTGGTATCAGTTATGATTATCAATTTAGAGTTGTTGATGTAAACGGATATTTTTCCAGACCTTCAGAGACCGTCTCCGTTACACCTCAAGCATTCAGTTTTACGGGTGAACTTTTAGTTGTTGATGAAACCAGAGACGGAATAGGAACTCTTATTAATCCCGATGATGAAATGGTTGATACTTTTTATGCTTCCGCCTTAAGTTTATTTTCCTGCCCGATTGATAATTGGGATTGTGCTACACAGGGTCTTCCCAATCTGGAAACTTTGGGGAATTATAAACTTGTGCTTTGGCATTCGGATGATTTTAACCAAAATTTGCTGCAGGGTAATTCTTCTTTGCTTAGCAGTTATATTGCAGGTGGAGGAAAAATAGTTATTTCCGGCTGGAAAACCCCTTCAGTTTTCACGACGGAATTTTTTAACCGCTTTGGAGGTGGAGTAACTCCTATTTACGATAATTCTGCCTGTTTAATCAGTGCTCAATCCGATATCTATCCAACTTTAACAGTGGACACTAATAAGACCCTTTCCTCCTGGAATTCTATGTTACCATATATTTTTACTTTCAGTGGAGCTGAAGAACCTTTATATTTTGCCAATATGATGGAAGGAAGTAATGGAGCAGGACAGTGTATTGCTTTCAAGCACGATTTTAACGGCACTTTAGTTCTCTTTGGCTGTCCGCTATATTTTATGCATTTAGATGAGGTTACCGATATGTTCTATGAGCTCTTACCTACTCTAAATCCTGCTTTACCGAATTCCGATGAAACTATTATTATGCCCCAGGCAACTCTTTCCGCTTTTCCCAATCCTTTCAATCCGACTGCTACAATTTCCTTCTCTTTACCTGTTGGCGGAAAAGCAGAACTGGTATTATACAACCTGAAGGGACAAAAAGTAGTTACTTTATCCGAAGGTCTTATGCCCCAAGGAAAATATAGCATCTATTTTAACGGAAGCGATGAAAAAGGCAGAGCTTTAGCTTCCGGTGTCTATTTGCTTCGTTTGCAACATCCTGCAGGCATTATAACGAAAAAGATTACTCTGCTTAAGTAGGAGTTAAATGTTCTATTGTCCAACCCGTATTATTTTTGCCGATAATGCGATGCAAAAGGCAAAAGAATATATTGCCTCTTTCGGAAAAAGAGCTTTAATTGTAACCGGAAAAAACAGCGCTAAACAAAGTGGCGCTTTATCCGACACCATTTCTGTTTTGAGGGAAGCGGATATTAGTTATGTTCTTTTTGACCGCATTACGGAAAATCCTACTTTGGATATTGTAATGGAAGGCAAATCCGCTTTTTTGCAAAATAACTGTGATTTTGTTATTGGCATAGGAGGTGGTAGCCCTGTTGATTCCGCAAAAGCAATTTCCTTGGCTGCTGCAAATTCCTTAAACAGAGATGAAATGTATAATACCTCTGTTTTTAAAAATGTATATCCTATTCTGGCAATTCCCCTTACAGCAGGAACTGGAACAGAAGTTACTCAATATAGTGTTCTTTCTGATCCTCTTACTAAAAAGAAAGCTGGTTTTGGCAGTGATTTAGCTTTTCCTACTTTAGCTGTTTTAGACCCGAAATATACTTTAACTTTGCCGCCAAAAGTGACTCTGCATACTGCCTTGGATGCTTTAAGTCATATCTTGGAAGGGCTTTATAGTAATCAGCGTTCACCAATCGTCTATCCCTTTATCTATAAAGGTATTGCTTCTATTATGAAGTTTCTGCCTATTGTTCTTTCCGAACCAGAAAATTATTTGGCAAGAGAAGAACTGATGAGAGATGCACTTTACGGAGGAATTGTTATAGCTCAGGGAAGTACTACTCTTCAACATTCTATTGGCTATCCTTTAACCTCTTTTTATGATATTCCTCATGGTTTGGCAAATGCTTTGGTAATGGAAGATATTATGGAGCTCTATTATCCTGCTGTTCAGCAAGAACTGGATGACCTGTTCAGCTATTTGCAGATAAGTAAAGATGACTTTTATACCTGGCTAAAGTCACTGCCTTTGGAACGCAAAATTGACTTCAGTGAGGACTTTATAGATAAAGCTATTCCTCAAATTATGAGCAGTCGTAATATGGCTCTGAATCCTTTACCGGTAACTGAACAGCAAGTTAGAACCCTTTTGGAAAACCTTCGGAAAACTTGATCTCCCCGGAAAGTTGATGTCGTTATCAACCAATCACTGCAAAACTATTAATCTAAATAGTATTCATTCTTCATTGAAATTTATATGTCTGTGGTCTTTTACCTGAAAAATCAGGAAGGTCCAGTCCTTTTTTCGTGGAGAGCGTAATTTTCCATTCGCCTTTACTCCCTTTTTTTTGATTCAGAGCAAAACAGAGTTCAATTGATTCCCAAATTAAAGCGGGATTATGAATTCTAAAACCGGCTCCTTCTGTCAGCAGAACATTTTTAGTGCTTATTTGGGAAAAGTGATTGGTAGCAAAGGCACAATCCAAAAAGGCAAAGAGTCCTATTTTAAAGCCCCAGATTTGATAAGGAGTAGTAATATCATTTTCCAAATTAGAGCGTAACAGTTTATTACCCTGTAAATTCCAGATTCCACGATAGCCGGAAAGGGAAGAAACATTCATTTGTTCCCTGGGATAGCGTTTTCCTCCGAGAACTAAATTGCTGTTGAAAAAATACCTGCTTTGGAAATCTCCTATGTGTTGTAAAGGCGAAATAAAAAGGGGCTCAACAGCCAAAACGCTTTGTTCCGTTCCTTCACTGCCAATATATGTTTCTAAAGCACTGGCAAAATAAAGATATGAACCGCGAGGCAGTTTATCTGCCCGGGAATAATGCAAACCGGTAAAAAGACGGTTATGGTATTCTCCGAATTCATAACCCAAAAGTGTTTCAGTTAAATAGCCAACAGGCAAAACATTGTTAACCAGAAAATAACTGATGTTTCTAAAGGAAGTGTAGCCGGTTTTTGTGAAAGCAAAAGAACTTAAGGCAAAGATATTATCCTGCCAGGGTTTACCTGTATTTTCATCAACTTGCGGACTTTTGGTAAACCAGTTTTTCTCCAACCCGAAAGCAACATATTTATAGGCATTCGTCAGGTTATCGGAAAAGCCGAAACTATGCGCATACCAGGAGCCAAGAGTCCATTTTTCCGTAGTTAAAGTATCAGCAGGAGGGTGAATATAATTTCTTGTTCCTTCAATCCCTCCGGAATGTGGAGTTGCAGGATAAAGAAAAGGATGGCTTAAATACAAGTTCTGATTTGAATTACCTGAAAATTCCTTCCAAAAAGCATCAACGCGGAAAAAAGTGTTCTTGATATTAGAATCGTTGTAATATGTCTCCCAGCTTAATGTTTTCATTTCCTTGGGGTTAATATGCCAAATATGTTTCAGTCCCAAACCCAAACCCAGAATGTTTTGTTCATTTATCTTCAAGCGGTATTTACTTTGGGAAATAATCCTACCGGTCAGTTCCAGAGAGAATTTATCCCGCACGAGGACAAAAACATCAACTGTGTCATCTTCATTATCACTAATCAGCAGTTCTGCTTCTCTTAAATAGGGTAAATCCTTCAAATAGGCAAGGTTACGATTCATTATTTCCGGATTAAAATCATCTCCTTCAGCAAAAAACAGCATATCTTTAATAATCCAATCCCGGGTTTTATAGTGAAGAGAATTACCTAAATCCAAAATCCTATTATAGATATGTGTTTCCGGTTTATCAGGAAGCATTTCAAACACATCCAGATTAACAATGTAAATTTTGGCTATCTTTTTCCCGCTATATTGCTCAAAAATGGAAAAGAGATTTTGTTCCTGCTGTAGTTCTGCCTCCATTTTAAAAATTAGAGGATAGACCTTTTTATACAGCCAGTTTTCCGTCCAAGGTTCGGGAACCGTTATTTTAATAGAATCGGCTGGAGAAGTGAATTCGGTTTCCTGGCAAAAGAGTGTGCCTCTTACAAGTATTATAGCAAGAAAACCAAAATATATTAAAAAAGTTTTCTTACTGAACAATTCTGTCCAGCGCGGGAAGCATTTCTGCCAGAAATTCATTCCATCTATTTTCCCAAATCGCTTTTCTTGCCATTTGCATCAGTTCCTGATAGAACCATAAACTATGAATAGTAGTAAGTCGCATTCCCAAAATTTCATTCATAGTGATTAAATGCCTGATATAAGCACGGCTGAAATGAGTGCAGGTATAACACCCACAGAGCGGATCAATAGGGCTGAAATCGTCTTTATAGCGAGCTGCTTTAATTATCATTTTGCCATATCTGGTAAAAATACTGCCTTTGCGTGCATTCCGAGTGGGCATCACACAATCAAACATATCTATGCCCCGGTCTATATTATTCAGCAAATCGCTCGGAGTTCCAACACCCATTAAATAGCGTGGTTTATCAATTGGCAAGATATCATTTAGATAGGAAGTAATCCTTAATAAATCCTCTTTTTCTTCACCTACGGCAAGTCCGCCAATTCCATAACCGTCAAAATCCATTTCCATTAGTTCCAAAGCGGATTTTTCACGCAAATCCTCATAAATTCCCCCCTGCACAATTCCGAAAAGTGCCTGATGTTTATAATTCGTAAAGGCCTTTTTTCCTCTTTCAGCCCAGTCCAATGTAGTAGCAAGCGATTTTTCCACATACTTTCTGGTAGAAGGATAGGGAGGGCATTCATCAAAGCTCATAATTATATCTGCGCCAAGAGCTTCCTGAATTTCAATCACTTTTTCCGGTGTAAATATATGGGGAGAGCCATCAATATGGGACTGGAATTTTACCCCTTCTTTGCTTATTTTGCGTAAAGCAGCTAAGCTCATTACCTGAAAACCACCGCTATCTGTTAAGATTGGATGATTCCAACTGATAAATTGATGCAAACCACCTGCTTTTTGGATTAAAGTATGCCCGGGTCTTATATAGAGATGGTAGGTATTTCCCAAAATTATTTGTGCCTGAACTTCTTCCAGTTCTTTGGGGCTCATTGCCTTCACTGTTCCCAAAGTTCCTACAGGCATAAAAACAGGAGTTAAAATTTCGCCGTGTTCTGTTTTCATTATTCCGGCTCTGGCTTTTGCGCTGGTCTTTTGTAAAGTGAAATTAAACATTTATTGCCCTAATAAGAATTGGCGGATAAGCAGCTTGGAAATATCGGCATAGAAGGCATAAAACATCAGTAACAGTAAAATAGCAAAACCAACACGCTGTAAAAATGCCTGCACTTTTATCGGTACAGGTTTCCCGAAAATACCTTCCAGAAAGGCAAAAAAGATATGTCCTCCATCCAAAACCGGAATGGGCAAAAGGTTCATTATCATCAAAATCAAGCTTATGGAAGCAAGAAAGATAATTAGAGAACTAAAACTACGCTGAGCAACCTGTTGACCCATTGTAGCAATCATCACGGGACCCCCAAGATTATTTTTCAGCTGTTCCGGTTTTGAAATCAATTTATATAAGCCCACATAATTCATCACAATAAAGCTGATGGTGCTTTGAGTACCGTAACTTATTGCCTGCAAGGGATTATATCTGGTAACACTTTTCACCGGCATATATTGACTAATCCCAATCATTTTTTGATCACCCATAGAGACATTTTCTTCCAGAGCTATTTTTCGTTGCAGGATATTTCCGTCCCGTAAAATGGTTAACAGAACTTCATCGTTTTTTGAACCCACAATTTTTTCCCGCATTTCATACCAGTTGGAAACATTTACACTGTCTACAGCCAGAACTTTATCTCCGGGTTTTAACCCTGCTCTCCAGGCAGGCATTCCGGTAAAAACCTCTCCAATTGTGGTATCTACTTTGGGTTCAAGGGATTTAATTAAAGAATCCACTTGGGAGGGAGCTACTTCTAAAACTGTCTTTTGTCCGTTATGAAAATAAGAAATGGTATTGGGTTTTTTATCGGAAAGCGATACTAAAAATTCCTGAAAACCCTTTATCGGTTTACCGTTTACACTTATAATGCTATCTGCAGGACTGAATGCTTCAGCCCAAATTCCTTTGGCATTTTGAATAACCGGAACAAGGTCTTCCTGTTTTTGCGGCAGCAAAAAGGCAATTATGAATAGTAACAATCCGAAAAGCAGATTGGCAAAAGGTCCGCTGAAGGCAATAAGAGCTCTTTTCCACCACGGTTTGCCCAAAAAAGTGCTTTCTTTATCAACGCTTATTTCTTCTTCTGGATTTTCCCCTTGCATTTTTACATAACCGCCTAAAGGAATCCATCCCAGGCGATATTGAATACCATTTTTCTCAGTTGTCCAAATTGCTTTTCCGAAACCTATGGAAAATCTTTCAATGCCTACTTTAAAGGAGCGCGCCACTAAAAAGTGACCCAGTTCATGCACAAAAATCATCAACCCGAAGGCAATTATTGTTACCAGCAAGGTTAACATATACTTAAGCTAATGCCCTCATTATAAATGCCTATTCCTGCGCTTTTTGTTTAGCCAGAGTAATGGCAATATAGCTGGCAACATCGGTAGCATAAGTTCCTTGACCAAAACCAGCATCGTAACCAAGTTCTATTGCCAGTTCGTGTGAAATGCGCGGTCCACCGCAAATAAATAGCATTTTGTCTCTTAATCCTTCCGCTTCGGCAAGTTCTATGAGGCGGGTTAAATTTTTGATATGGATATTTTTCTGGGTAACTACCTGGGAAACCAAAATAGCATCTGCATTCACTTCTCTGGCTTTGGCAAGAAGTTCTTCACAGGGAACCTGAGCTCCCATATTGATAGCATTGAAACTGTGATAGCGTTCTAATCCGTAACGATGATTGTAACCCTTCATATTCATTATGGCATCAATTCCGACAGTATGGGCGTCACTTTCTATGCAAGCACCGACAACAGTTATTTTCCGTCCCAAATGTTCTGCTACAAAAGCATCTGTTTCTTCCATTGTCATTACCGGTGTTTCTACTACTTTTACTTTGATTTTGCTGATATCTACACTTGTGGAAGTGACAGCATAGGCAATAAAATGTGTAAAGCCCTCCGCTAAATCGCTCATAGATGTTATTTCCGCTTCGTCAAATCCTGTTTGTAACAATAATTTTCTGGCTGCTTCTTTGCCTAAAGCATCACAGGAAACGGGCAATGTAAAAGAAAGCTGCATTTTTCCATCGTTTAAGGTATCGCCATAAGGACGAATTATATTTTTGCTCATAAAGCAAGCTCCTGTTTCATAATTTCCAAAAAGGGATTGTAATAGTCCTTATCTTTCATAATTACACCGTCCAAACCTTTTCCCCCATTTTCGGTTCGCTTAATATCGGCAAATTCACCTTTAGCCATAGCACTAAAAAGACCTTCCCGAGCTACTTTTTCCAAAAATTCCGTTGCCTGAGCCAAGACCTCATTTGCTCTTTTGTTAATAAAACTATCTTCGCTTAAACATAAATTTTGGTTCAGGTCTTTAACCGCTTTAAATATATATTTGGCATTTTCAATAGCCAGAAAGCGATCTGCCAAATGCGGAGTATGAATTGCCTCCGTCAACATACCTAAAAGCTGAACACCTTGCCCTGTCAATTGCCCGATAAAATTGAACATCGCATTGAGCAGATATGTCTTAAAAATATTACCGCTGGCAAATTTTGTCGGTGGCATATATTTTACAGGCGCATCAGGAAAGAGGGTTTTGGTTAAAAGAGCGTGTGCTAACTCAAAACTAAAGCTGTTTTCCAGCTCAGGATCAATCTCAAAAGCATGCCCTAATCCCATTTTTTCGGGTTTAATACCGCTCATTAAAGCAAAACTTTCATTGATTAACTGGCTCGCAGTAACCGTATATGCCTTTTCTACAGCATCGGAAGTAGTTAAATAATTATCTTCACCGGTCTGAATTTCAATTCCCGCATAGGCATTGATCATTCGCGCAAAATATTGATCCAGCAAGGTTCTTTTGGGGTTAATATCTCTAAACAATATGCCATACATTGCATCATTAAGCATCATATCCAAGCGTTCCATTGCTGCCATAGCCGCGATTTCAGGCATACAAAGTCCGCTGGCATAGTTTGTTAAATAAATATAACGGTTCTCTTCTTCAGCTACCTCATCCAGCGCTTTACGCATTATTTTAAAATTTTCCTGCGTGGCAAAAGTGCCTCCAAAACCAACCGTAGTGGCACCAAAAGGTACATAATCCAATAAGGATTGAGCTGTTGAACGGATAACTGCAATAGCATCAGCACCTTCTCTTGCTGCAGCTTTGGCTTGGACTACATCTTCATATATGTTTCCAGTAGCGACAATTACATAGATAACTGGTTGGGGACGGGGCTGATATTTAGCCAGAAGTTCCTCCCGCTTTTGTTTTTGGGCTGTTATATGACCCAACATTTTATCTACCAAAGGATTAAGAGTTTCCAAAATTGCTTCGCCTGAGGCAAGAGGAATTTGGGTTATATCTAAACCTTTATAGGCAACTTCTTCTGCTACTTGCTGTGCTGTTAAACCCTTTTTTAACATAGCATTAGCCATCCAGATTGCTGCTCCTTTCTGAAGAGCAGAATTTTCCACCAAATGATCTACCACAACATTGGGCAAGGGTTTACCATCTTTGAGGGCACCATCTATTCCCATCAATCGTAATACTGTCCTTTCTGTAGCTACAGTAGTATAACCCTCAAACAGCCAAGTAAAAGCATTTGTTATCTGAAATGCCGCTTTCCGGGCTCTGGATACCATTTCCTGATTAAGACCTATTTTTAGCATTTATCGCTCCAATATATTGAAAAGTAAAGTCGTTGCATTACTTTTGGAACTGCTTGTTTCGTCAAGGGATTTTGTTTTTTCCTTGCTTGATTGTCAACATCAACCCATCCTCAAAGTTGGGTGGAGGATGGGTATTCAATAAGTATCTTGCTGGGTACAATAACTTGGATAGTGCAAATCTCTCACAGATTGTTATAGTTTATCCTAAATAATATAGTTGAGCAAAAAATAGTTTGGTAAGTTCATATATATGCCAACGAGTTTGCAGAACTCCGAGAAATAAATTTCCTCTCTTTATGGTAAATTAAAACTCAGCAAACCACATACAAAATTTGTCTTTTCTTCTCCGGGTTGAAGCCCTTCTCTAATATCTATCGTTCCTACGGAATTTTTCTCTTTTATAGCTCTCTTTTTTCGTTATAAATTTTCACTTGGAATGTAGTCGGAGCTCGCTGAAACTCTGCATTTTTTTCTTGCGGAGAAACGGCGTTCTCCGGCTACACTTTATTTATTTGTTAGTATTTTTCTACTGCCTTATCCAGCTCCTGAAATGCATGAGATGCCTTAAACTGATTGTAAAGTGCTTCTTCGTTGCGAATGCTGTTTGCCAATTTTCTGTTGATTTCATCTTTAGGTATTTTCAACTGAATCCAGGTTTTATAGCGAACACCATCTGGTTCATTAACCTTTCTGGTCTCAATTTTACCCATTAGAACACCGGTAAATTTTGCAGAAGAGACGGCTTTTACCACATTTTGTGTAAGAGCTAAAACCTGTGGGTCTTTAACACCTGCTTCTTCTTCATAATTTTTCAGCATACTATTCACCAAAACCTCTACATACTGTGCTGCTTCCTGAAGAGCATTTGCCCTGGCTGCTTCCACTGATAAATTCTCCGAAACTTTGGTTGCTTGTCCATAAGTACAAACATAATCCTGTTCAGGTTGGGTAGCCCACCAAGCTGGACGGTAAACTTCCTCACCTTGTGGTTTAATATTGGCTTTTTTGTTTGAACTGCAAGATGCAATCATCACAATTACAGCCACTAAAACTAAGAGTAACATCATCTTGTGTAACTTCATTTTTCCTCCCTTTAGGGTTAAATATTCTTTTTGCTTTTCATACTCTATAATCAAATTTACAATTTAATCAATCGCTAGGTATGTGTCAAGTTGAAAATACCAAACACAAAAAGAAGGGTTTTCATAATCTTAAAACTTGCTCCATTGCCTCTGCCAGATAGCAGGTTAGGTTCACGCAGAGTACAAATAAATAACTCACGCAGATTCCGCAGAGCAAAATTAAGTTCATTCCGATTTAGCAGATTGTTGTTTTTATAATTAACTCTAAGAAAAAATCCTGCTGATCGGATTGGTCCAGTTAACTGCGTTCTATTTTCGCTAACCTCTTGACCTTCAAACTTTTGAACTCATAAACTCTACAGCATCTTTCTCTGCTTTGCCAAATGTTCTTCATAAGTTTTGGAAAACACATTTTTTCCTTGGTGATCAGAAAAGAAATATAAATAGGAATTAGGTTTAGCATTCAAAACCGCTTTTATGGTTGTAATTGAAGGATTGCAAATTGGTGTTGGGGGCAATCCTTGATAAAGATATGTATTATAAGGAGAATTGATTTGGGTATCTGCATAAGTTAACACACTGCGTTTAATTCCTTTGGGCTCCAAAATATAGTCAATTGTTGAACAGGATTGAAGTGCCATTTGCTGTCTCATACGGTTTAAAAAAAGTCCGGCAATAATTTCTTTTTCGCTTTCATCTCCTGCCTCTTTTTCCACAATGGAAGCAAGGATCAATTTATCATAAAAATCGGGAACAGCAAAAGGATCAATCCCTTCCTTCTGTAAACGGTGGAAAAATTCTCCTGCGGGAATTGCCAGAATTGAATCCGGCGATATTTCAATAGGAAAACGATAGGTCTCCGGATAAAGAAAACCCTCCAAAGATAGGGCATCAAAACCGGTAAGTTTTTTTACCAGAAGAGGATTTGTTGCTGCTTTATGCAGTTCCTCATAAGTTGCCAAACCACTGGCATCAATTTTCTTTAGGGTTTTATATAGCGAAAGACCTTCCGGAAAAGTGATCGTTATGCTTTCGTTTTGACCTTTATATAAACGGCTAACCGTTTGCCAAAGATAGGTATTGCCTCCAAAAATATAACTTCCTGGTTTCAGGTTTCTATCTGCTTTTCTGATTTTGGTGAGGATAATAAACATTGTTTTACTGCGAATAATTCCTGCTTCGGAAAGTTTAGCAGCAATTATTCTGGCATTATCTCCTTGTTTAATTCGCACAATGCGCTCTTCACTATGCAAAGGAACAAAAACCAGATAAACAATAACCAAAATTAACAGACACAATAAGATTGCCAAACCGATAAGAAATGGTTTTACTTTTTTCATTGGTTCAAAAACTCTTTTAAAATCATTGCTGCAGACATAGCATCTTTAATTTCTTTTGCTTGTCTCCAGTTATATCCCATTTTTTTCAGTTCTTCATTTGCTTCCCAGGTTGAATAGCGTTCATCAAAACCCTCAACCGGAATAGATAAGACATCTTTTAAGCGATTCATAATCTGCTGACACTCTTCCGTTTTGGGAGTGATGGAACCGTCTATGGCATAAGGAATTCCAACTATTAACAAAGTGACCTGATGCAAAGTAATTATTTTTTCCAATTCTTCCACTAATTGTTCAAAACCTTTATTGGAAAGAACACACAGCGGTTTGGAAAAAATACGATTCGGATCACTTAAGGCAATACCGATACGCTTTTCTCCATAGTCCAGGGCAAGAATGCGTCCCTTAGAACTCATATATTGGATTCATCTCTCCAAATGGCAATTTTCCAGCCGTTTCCTACAGGTCTCAAGTAAAATCGTGCTATGCCATTGGCAGTAATAGAAGAATTGCTTTCCTGATAGGAAAGGATTAAATCAAAATTACAAGGAATTATTATCCAGTCCTCATGACCCACTTCCGGATCATTCTGCCATCTTTCAGAAGGGGGAATTTGTAACCGTAACTTAATATCATCCGGAGGAGGATAAGTTCCATCACTGGAACCCTTATTAAACATTCTATCCGTATATTCCACTTCTTGTGCATAACCCCACCAGGAATCACGCATTCCGTCATTATTCATATCAATTCCAATTAAACTTACTTCGCTTGCCAGAAGCTCGAAACGAAAATCCGGATGTAAAAGGGATTTATAAATATTGATATTCCTTTCGGTATATGCTCGTTCCAAATTTTGTAAAAGTTCTTCAGGAGTACGATTTTGAATTTCCTCATTGGACACATCATAGAGTTCAGGACAGAAAGGATTGTTGCAACCGCCAATCAGAAGAGTCAAAAAAAGCAGAATAATGCTAATGGTTCTCATATTTCAACTTTCCCCAAGTAGGAACATTACTACTGCGGTAATCATACCACTTTGTTATATACCAGTAGCCATATTCCTTTTTTAAATGCAGTTCCATATTTCCTTCCGCCAAAGTTAAAACTTCCTTTCCCTGATTGCGGGAAATACCTGTAATATTATATTGACGGTATATTTTTGCTTGCGCCGATTCTATCTGATCCTGATCATCCACTTTCTCTAAGGTTACCTGCATATTTTTATAGCGGTTATGCAAAACCTGAATCATATCCTGCTCCTGAACTCTTGTCCAGGTTTGCTCTATAGAAAAATCGCTCACATCCTGCGGGGCAAAATGAAATACATAATCGGAACTGAAAAGTCGTGCATAATTAACTGCATTTTGAGGATATTCATAACTGTATTCCAGATTTAACAACACAGAATCAACCTCCGTAGTAAAATCTATCCACGGTATCTGTACTGCAGGTGGTTCTGAATCACGAACTGAAAACAGATCACAACCCGTCAGTAAAAGAGCAACCAGCAGAATTAAAACGATATTTCTCATAAATTCATAAAAAAGATATTTGAGATTGTGTCAACCAAAATTTGGGTCTTGAGGTCTTGAGGTAGAGAGGGTAGAAAAAATAGAACGCAGATAACTGGATCAATTGGATTTTTCTTATGGTTAATTATAAAATAGAAATCTATGTAATCTGTGAGAGCTTATTCTTTATCTATAAAATCCGTGAGTTTTTGCGTTATTGCTTGACAAACAATCCCTCTTCAGGATAGTGGCAAATGCAATAAGACATAGGAGTTTTGCTAATGGAAACACTCTTTTCCGGCTTGATTGGCTTCCAACTGAAACAGGTTATAATGATTATTATTGGACTGATATTGATTTGGCTGGCAATAAAACATAAATATGAACCAAACTTGTTGTTACCTATTGGTTTTGGAACTATTTTAGCCAATATACCGTTTTCTGCTGCTGTGGGAGAGCATTCGCCTTTAGGTGTTCTCTTTAAAGCCGGAATTGATACAGAGTTATTTCCCCTGCTTATTTTTATTGCCATCGGAGCAATGATTGATTTTACTCCTTTACTGAAAAATCCTTTTATGTTGCTTTTTGGGGCAGCAGCTCAATTGGGTATTTTTGTAACTATCGTTTTAGCTGCCGGTTTAGGTTTTGAAATTAAGGAAGCAGCCAGTATTGGAATTATTGGAGCAGCGGATGGACCTACTTCCATTTATGTAGCCAATCGTTTTGCTCCCAATCTTTTAGGTGCAATTTCCGTTGCTGCCTATTCTTATATGGCTTTAGTGCCGATTATTCAACCCCCTGTAATTCGTTTACTTACGACTAAAAAGGAACGCCTAATTCGGATGGATTATCACAGTGGTGATGTTCCGCAAATTGTTAAAATCATCTTTCCTATTGCTGTTACCATTATTGCCGGAATATTTGTTCCTGCTGCTTTAGCGCTAATTGGTTTTTTAATGTTCGGCAATTTAATTCGGGAATCCGGTGTTTTAGAAGGGCTTAGCAAAACCGCTCAAAATGAACTGGGGAATTTAGTAACCATTCTTTTGGGTTTAACTATTGCTTCCAAGATGCAAGGTGAACTTTTTCTGGTTCCGCAGACCTTGTTAATATTAGCTTTAGGGCTCGTTGCCTTTATTTTTGATACTGCCGGAGGAGTGCTTTTTGCCAAATTACTTAATGTATTCAAAAAAGAAAAGATAAACCCGATGATTGGTGCTTGCGGAATTTCCGCTTTTCCTATGAGTGCCAGAGTTATTCATCAAATGGGGCTAAAGGAAGACCCTTTCAACTTTTTATTGATGCCTGCAGTGAGTGTAAATGTAGGTGGTCAAATCGGTTCTGTTATTGCTGGTGGCTTAATTTTAGCGCTATTGGCTTAAAAAGAGGATAGAGATGGTAGAATTGAATCTCAGTGAAAAAGAATTATTAGAGGCAGCCAAAAAGGCAGCAGAAAACTCCTATTCTCCCTATTCTCATTACAAAGTCGGTTGTGCCGTAAAAACTAAAGACGGACATATTTTCACCGGTTGCAATGTAGAAAATGCCTCTTATTCTTTAACTATCTGTGCAGAACGCAATGCCATTTTTAAAGCAATCAGTGAAGGACATAGAACTTTTTCGGAAATTGCTGTTTATGTGGATAGCGAAGAAAGTTTTCCTCCCTGTGGTGCTTGCAGGCAAGTGATTTATGAATTTGCACCGGAGATTGAAGTAATATATGCTAACCGAAAGGCAATTCACAAAGCTTTAATAACAGAATTATTTCCCTCCGCCTTTACTTTGAAGAAGGATTAAATGTCCTATTCCCAAATGTTTTCCTGTAATATTTGCCCACGCAATTGTGGAATTGATAGAACAAAGAACAAAGGTTATTGTGGTGTTAGGGATAAACTTAGAATAAATTTGGCTACACTTCATTTCGGAGAAGAGCCCTGTTTTAGCGGAACACGCGGAAGTGGCACTATTTTCTTTTCGGGATGCAATTTACGCTGTGTATACTGTCAAAATTATGAGATTTCTACTTTATGTTGGGGAAAAGATATATCAGTTGAAGAGCTTAACCGTCTGATGTTAAAGTTGCAGGAAGAAGGAGCTCATAACATAAATCTGGTAACTCCTACACATTTTACTCTTCAGCTTAGGGAAGCCATTATTCAAGCCAAAGAAAAGGGTTTAACTATTCCTATCCTGTGGAATTCTTCCGCTTATGAAAAGGTAGAAACACTGCAACTTTTAACCGGACTGGTAGATATTTATCTGCCTGATTTCAAGTATGCGCATAAGGTTTATGCCCAAAAATATTCTGCTGCTCCAGATTATCCTGCCGTAGCCACTTCTGCCATCAAAGAAATGTTTTCTCAAGTAGGGCTCTTAAAACTTGACGAGAAGGGAATTGCCCAAAAGGGATTGCTGATCAGAATGCTTGTTTTACCCAATAAATTAGCTGGTTGCAAAGAAAATTTATACACCCTGGCAGAAGAATTGGGAACGGAGCTAACTCTTTCTCTTATGGGACAATATTATCCTGCCGGAAAAGCAAAAAACTATAAAGAACTAACAAGAGGAATTACTTTATCCGAATACTTTGAGGTAGTTGATACAACTGTAGAACTTGGTTTTACCAAATTATACACTCAAGAAATTTCCAGTTCGGATACTTGGACTCCCAATTTTTCTCCTGCACCGGAGGAAATAAATCCCGTTTCGGAATTTAATCCCCAATTGGAGCTTACACTATGAAAAAGAAATTCTTTGTCTTTTTTGCCCTGCTTACCTGTTTAGGAATGCTTTTGGGTAATATCACTATCCAAATTAAGGGCGAAGCAAAACCTGTTAATTTGCAAGAAACAACGCTTTCTTCTGTTTCTTATGTAGCTTTAAAGGATTTCAGCGCTATTTTTAAAGCCATCAGTAAAGAGGATAGAAGTGACAATAGATTGTATTTGAACCTCTATGATGAACAGTTTATCTTCCTGGAAAATTCACCTTATTATACCCTGAAAACTGTTTCTTACAATATGCATTATCCTCTTTTACGGAAAGGAGAGAGTTTATATCTGCCTTCTGTTTTTGTAACTGAACAACTTAAGACACATTTTCCCTCTCTCATTCAACGCAAAGGAAGCACTTTACAAATCGCCAAACCAATTGATAATAGCGTAAAGACCATTGTTCTTGATCCAGGGCATGGCGGTAAAGACCCTGGAGCCATAGGGAAAAAACTGAAAGCCAATGAGAAAGATATTAATCTTGCTGTTGCTTTGAAACTTAAGAACTTGCTGGAAAAAGAACTGGGGGTTAATGTTTTACTTACCCGGGAAGATGATCGTTTCGTTTCTTTATATGATAGAACCCGTTTTGCCAATGAAAAAAGAGCTGACCTCTTTATCAGTTTGCATTCCAATTCCAGTAAGTCAACAACTTCCCGGGGAATTGAAACATATTATTTATCCACTGCTCAAACCTCCGATGCCAGAGCCGTGGAAGCTATGGAAAATGCTGTTGTAGAACGCTTTGAAGGAGGAAGCGAAGCAAAAAAGAAATACGATGACCTTTCCTTTATCCTCAGCGACCTTACTCAGACAGAACATTTGGAAAACAGTAACAATATGGCATTCAATGTGCAGCAAAATCTGATTGCCGGCACGCAAAGTATTGATAGAGGTGTGAAACAGGCAAATTTTTATGTGTTGCGAGGTGCTTTTATGCCTTCTATTTTAGTGGAAATGGGCTTTATCAGCCATCCTGAAGAAGAACAATTACTGGTGAATGAAGAATATCAGGATCGTCTGGCGCGCACTATTTTTGAAGGCATCAAGCGTTTTAAGTTCCATTACGACAGGATAAGAAACACCTAAAAAAAAACAGAGAAAAACAATGGCTATTCTAATTCAAAATGTTCTGCCCCGAAGTTTGGCAGCCAAAAATGACATTAAAAGCGGAGAAAAACTGCTTTCCGTAAATGGACAGCCAGTAAATGACTTTCTGGATTTGGAATTTTATACTTCGGACTATGAATTTGAGCTGGAAATTATGTCTGCAGAAGGTATCTCTCGTAAAGTTAAAATTCAAAGAGAAGAAAAAAGTTTTTTGGGAATTGAGCCCGAGCCATACAAAATTCGCTATTGTGAAAACGCCTGTATTTTTTGTTTTATTGATCAAATGCCACCTGAATTAAGGCCCACCTTATACATAAAAGATGACGACTATTTATATTCTTATGTTTTCGGCAATTACATAACGCTAACCAACCTTGATGAAACCGATTATGCAAGAATTATCAAGCAGAGAATTACCCCGTTGTATGTGTCTTTACATACAACAGATAATGCATTGCGACAAAAGATAATGCGTCCCTCAAAACAGGTAGATGCCTTATCTGTGTTAAAAAATTTAAGTCGGCACGGAATAGGTTTCCATATTCAAATTGTTTGCATCCCAGGTATTAATGATGGAGAGGCATTAAAACAGACCTTGAAAGACCTTCACGATCCAGAAATTAATTGTCTTTCCATTGGAATCGTTCCTGTGGGCTTAACCAAATACCGTAAAAACCTTGATGCAATTATGCCTTATAATCGGCAAACCGCTACAGAAATTTTAGCTTTGATTGATGAAGCAAGAAAGGAATATAACAGCACAATTATTTATCCTGCAGATGAATTTTACATTTTAGCGGAAAGAGATATTCCCGATGAGGATTTTTATGCCGATTATCCCCAGTTGGAAAACGGAATCGGGATGTTGCGTTTAACTATTCAGACCTATAAACAAAAAAAACGCGGTCTGTTGAAAGAACTGAGAAAAAAACCGGTTAACTATTTAATGATCAGTTCCGTCTGTGCTCAAAATGTTATCACCCGCATAGCAGAAGACCTGAATAAGCGATTGGAAAACCAGTTTATTCGCGTTCAGGTTATTCACAACGATTTTTTCGGTCCCGATATAAGTGTTTGCGGATTGATAACTTATTCGGATTTATGGCAACAGCTTGCTCCACAAGCAGGGGAAACAATTATCCTGCCTGCCAGCATTTTTAACAATGAAGGCGAGACCTTGGATGGAAAAGACCATCTTACATTTCAGGAAACATGGAAAAATCCTATTTTGCTGATTGACCAATTTTTTGAGGACTGGGATTATCTGTAGTTTTTTCTTGACCGAGTTTGGCTCTATAGGAAAAGAAGATAAAAATTATTCATTGAGGAGTTTATGCCAATGTGCAAAAAGTATATCTGGCTTGCCTTCGTGGCAATTTTAATATTTGGTTGCGGAACCGAAGAAAGCCGATTGGAAAAAGCAAATAGAAAACTTGGTTCTAAACAGAATCCGATTAAAATGTATTTTGTTCCTTCTCTGGAAGCAGGAAAAGTTGTTTCCAGCGGAGAAGCAATAGCCAATTATCTGGAAAAAGAAACCAGATTACATTTTAAAGTAGCTGTTCCCACAAGTTATGCCGCCGTAATTGAAGCGCTGGGAACTTATCAGGCGGATGTTGCCTGGTTGCCAACTTATGCTTATATTTTAGCTAAACAAAAATATGATGCACAAGTGCGATTGATGACTGTGCGCAATGGCTTAACCAAATACAGAGGACAGTTTGTAGCCCGTAGTGATAGTAAAATTAATTCTCTGCAGGATATTGAAGGAAAAATAATTGCCTACACAGATGCCGCTTCCACTTCCGGCTATATTTATCCTTCCGCCATCTTAAAACAAAGGGGCATTACACCCAAAGATTATTTCTTTGCGGGGGGTCATCCCCAAGCTATTTTAGCGGTTTATAGTGGAAGAGCGGATGTAGGTTGCAGTTATTGGTCTCCACCTGATGCCAAGGGAAAACCAATGGATGCCAGAGAAAAACTCCTGGAGACCTATCCCGATGTGTTTGAGAAAGTTAAAATAGTTGATTATACTGATTGGATTCCCAATGATACGGTAACTTTTCGGAAAAATCTTCCTCCCGAACTGGAAGGTATTATCGTGCAGGCATTATATCGCTATGCCCAAAGTGCGGAAGGGAAAAAGGTTCTGAAAGCTCTTTATGATATTGATGGCTTGGAATATGCCTCCGATAAGGATTACGAAATTGTGCGCACAACCCTTAAGACAATGAATATGGACCCAGCTGAATTGCTTAAATGAATCCAAACAGTAATTTGCTTAAAGTTAATAACTTAAGCAAAAGTTATGACGGTAAAAAATGGGCATTAGAAGATTTATCTCTAAAAGTGCAAGAAGGGGATTTTGTAATTTTATTAGGACTTTCCGGCAGCGGAAAATCTACTTTACTGCGTTGTATCAATCGTCTTATTGAACCAACCAGGGGACAAATCCTTTTTCGCAATGAAGATATTTTGCAACTTAAAGGAATAGAGCTGCGACATTATCGCCGCCAAATCGGAATGGTTTTTCAGCAATTCAACCTGGTGAAAAACCTCACCGTCCTCACCAATGTTTTAACCGGACGCTTAGGATATCATTCCTCTCTTTCACCTTTCAGCAAAGAGGATTATGAACTGGCAAAACAAAATCTGGAAAAAGTGGGCTTACAGGATTTTGCCGATAAACAGGTAAAATTCCTTTCCGGAGGACAACAACAAAGAGTTGGTATTGCACGTGCCTTAATGCAAAAACCTTCTTTAATTTTAGCCGACGAACCGGTAGCCAGTTTAGACCCTGCCACAGCCGATTCCATTATGCAATATTTAGGAGAAATAAACCGGGAAGGAATTTCTATTATCTGTTCATTGCACTTTTTAACTCTGGCACGCCGCTATGGAAATAGGGTTTTAGCTCTGAAAGAAGGACAAAAGGTCTTTGAAGGAATTCCTAACCAAATTGATAATATCCGCTTTAAAGAAATTTACGGTCAGGATGCAGAAGAAATCTAATGATGTTTTTAATTCCTAATTTCGGTGCTAACTTCCGATATAAACAATAACAATTCCCGCTTATTACAAAGATTACGAGCTCTTTCTTTTTGCTTGCTAAAATGCTTAATGACCAAGTAACATTTCCGTAACAACTCCGTAACGAAATTACGGAAGTGTTACGGAAGTGTTACGGAGTCATTACTTAATCTTGTGGGTTTCAATAAATTACGCATTTGAACTTAAGTCCGGGAAAAGATGAACAATCTGGACTATTAACCTTATATGATACAACTAATTAGCTCTTTTTTATCACGAAAATAAAGAAATATTTTTTACCTTAAACCCAAATAATGCAGTTGATGGAAAATGGGTTGGCAAATTCTTTCTTTAACAAAGAAACTGGAGGTTTTCAAAGAAATTTATGCCTTTAGCATTTGCCGAATCGGAATTCGGCAACCCGATTGCTAAATATGTCTTTTTATTATTTCTCCTGCACTATTGGAAGTAAATTATATCATTTTTAGATAGAATATTGCTTTGTCATTCTGCACTTGTTGCGGAATTCATTTTCAAAAAGGAAGGGATTCCTTTTTTCTCAGGAATGACAGATGGTTTGTCATTTATAAAATTATATATAAGAAGCCCCGAAGAAATTCGGGGCTTCATTATTTTTCCTTATTAACTCGTTAACCTGTTAACCTAATAACTCTTTTACCTACTTGGCTAACAGCATTTTACGGGTAATAGTTTTACCAGCATTATTAACGCGATAGAAATATATACCGCTGGCTACGGACTTATGATTATCATCAGTGCCATTCCAGACAACTTTCTGATAACCGGCATTCATCGTTTCATTAACGAGGGTTCGGACTAATTGACCTTTCAGGTTATAGATTTTCACGCTGGTTTGACCGCTGGCAGGAATACTGAAACTGATAGTTGTTTCGGGATTGAAAGGATTAGGATAATTCCTTGCATCCAGAACCAAAGGAGGAAGAGTAAGATCTTCTCCTGCATTTCCGCCCTGAATTATTGCCCGCACCATAATTTCACCAGTTGTAACCGGTACCCAGGAACCGCTTGTATTTTGATAACTGAAGCCGTTTGAACTTGTATCCAAACCAATTAGAGAAGCGCCAGATGTCTCAAATAAAGCGACATAGAATGCTTGGTTGTTCAAATGAACCGGTGTGGGCAAAGTAATAAAGTTCCAGCCGGCAACAACTGAAGCTGCAGGATATTGATACTGGGTAACAAGTTGAGCTCCAGGCATTCCATTCGGTCCATTAGCATCATAAACGCGAATAACAAGACCGGCAGAACCCAAGGTATGAACATACACTTTTACATATTTAAGGTCATATTCATCGTTGCATTCAAATTTAACTGCCATCTGTTTAGTAGCACCCACACTAAATCCCTGTTCTGCTGTTCCGTCATCGTGATTGATTTCATAATGCCCATCGGGCAGAATGAAAACACTTACCGTGTTGGAAGCACCGGATTCAACAGTTCCATACATAGCAGTTACATAATAAGAATGAGGACCACCAGGGACTTGAGTATCGGTGTAAGTTAATACATTACCATCAACAGTAGCCACATAACTGGCATCACGATATACCTTATAACCGGTAACATCACGTCCTCTCACAGGTTCGGTATAATGAACACCAAATTTACCTTCCGCAAAGGAATTGTTCATTGGCAATTCACCCAACACATATTCTTTCCCTGTGGCATCGGCTACATAAACCTGAATAGTCCAGTTATATGTAAGCGAAGCACTTTCAGCAGTAAGAGTATGCCAATTATTGTTCATATAAATCATATTGCCATAACCCTCAACTTGAGGTCCGTTATCACAACCTGCAGGAAAGCCGCCTTGTGTATTGCAACGGTATCCCACCATAATTGTGGTCGCTGCGGGAATAGTATATGGTGTAGTCAGGATCACTTCATTCCATACATCTTCAGTAATAGTAGGAACTGCCTGATCATAAACTAATACACCTGCTGCTCCTGTCCAAATGCGAACTGCATAAGAACATAGAGTTGTAGGTTCTGCAGGAACGAATTTAATCTTGGTAATATTCATTCCCACATAAGGATAGATACTATTCGTTTCCCCAATGGCATCCCATTTGGCAGCTACACTAAAATCGGCAGCTCCATTGGTGCCAATAGAATTTCCGGCTGGTTCACCACAGTAATAAATCCAGCCCTCTTCGCCACCTCCGCCTCCACTACCAGGTTCATTCCAGGTAAGGGTAACTGAGTTTCCGGAAACAGCGGCTGTCAGATTTTCGGGAGCAGCAATAAATACATCATTATAGACCCTGAAGTCATCAATAAACATTCCTACTCCATCAGGAGTATCACCATCGGACTTAAAATACCAGCGGAAAATTGCTGTTTCACCGTGGTATTCGGTAATAAAGAAACTCAACCCAAATCCCTCGGTCATAGATTGCCAGGTATTTTGCAGGCCTGTATACACATAATTACTTCCTCCGGGTGTCCCGTAAGGATTGCTCATTGCATACCAGGTATTTCCACCATCTACAGAAATTTCCCAGCCAAAATAATCCACTTCCGGGAAGGCATTCGGATCATTGTAACTTCCCTTCAGCATAAAGTCCACCCACATATCTCCACTATTAGGTAAAGTAACAGGAGGGCTGACTAAATAGTTCAGCATATTAGGATTATAACTGCCGGAAGCATTTTGACAAACCATACAATGAGAAGGTGAAGGAGCTGTAGCATCAGTTGCTATATGCCAAAGGTCTTCTCCAACAGGAACCAGAGAAGAATAGGTCATTTGACCATCATCTACTCCGTTATTGCTGTATCCACCAAAACTGATATCATCAACCATCATTCCATACATTGCAGGTGCATCGCTTGTGCAGTAAGCTGGATCGGAAGCAAAAGCAAAACGGATTTTCACACTTTGTCCCACATAAGCACTAAGGTTAAAAGTGCAATTAGTCCATTCCCGAACTCCACCCCAACCGGGAATTCCCTGTCCTTCGCCATGTTCAAAACCGAAGGAATAAGCGGAAGTAAAATCATAAGCTGGATTTCCGGATATTGGAGTCCAAGTAGCTCCGCCATTAGTGGAAATCCTTACATTACAGGCATCCCAACCATTCCAGGGTGCAGTAGCTCCCGCAGGGTCTTCTACATTATGACGCATTTTGAAAGTTAATGTGGCATTAGCAGAAGTTAAAGTTCTTGCTGGGGTATCCAAAACAAGGTATTGATGATTATAATAACCACCAATATTACTTCCTTGAGCCAGAGCGGGATCTCCCATCCACCAGACATTTCCCTGGGTTCCGCCAAAATTGTAAATATGCCAATTATTAGGTGAAACCGTAGCATCGTAATGAGTCCAGCCAGGAGCCCCGGATTCAAAATCCTCACCATAAGCAATAACCTCATAGCGATTGCCGTCGGCAAAGATTGCTGTTACGAGTGTAAGGGCTAAGATAATCAGCCAATACTTTTTCATTGATCCTCCTTATAGATCAAGTAATGTTTTTTTTCTTTTTATTGTTGCACCGGAAGGTTGATATCCTCGTCCACCAAAAAGGATATCGTTTTTCCGCAATTAAGCACTCTATATATATAGGGGAGCACAAAAAGTCATTCTGGTGACAAAAACTCAATCCCCATAATTATAAACTATTTCAAACCCACAATTCTGTCAATCACTTTTTCTGCGCAAGCTCAATTTCAGGTATACTGTAACCTGTATAAGTCATAATATAAGCCCTGTTTATCAAGAAGTTCAAAATGCGAACCTTCTTCTACAATTTCGCCTTTATGCAACACTAAGATGCGGTCTACATTTTGAATGGTAGAAAGACGATGAGCAATTATTATAGAAGTTCTGCCCTTAATAACCTTATTTAAAGCATCTTGAATAAGAAGTTCCGTTTCAGTATCAATATTGGAAGTTGCCTCATCCAGAATAAAAATGGAAGGATTGTAAGCCAGCACTCTGGCAAAGGCAATAAGCTGTCTTTGTCCTGTAGAAAGAGTTGCTCCTCTTTCCATAACCGGTTCGTAATAACCCCGAGGTAATTGACTGATAAATTTATCGGCATTAACATATTTCGCCACTCTGATAATTTCCTCATCGGTAAGGTCATTATTGTTGAGAGCTATATTATCTTTTATATTTCCGGAAAAGAGGAAAACATCCTGTTGCACGATTCCTACATTTCTGCGCAAGTCAGCTAAAGAATAGTTATGTATATCTTTACCATCAATTAAAATTCTACCTTTCTGGAAAGGATACATTCCCAAAATCAGGTTTACAATAGATGTTTTGCCGCTGCCTGTATGCCCAACGAGGGCAATTTTTTCTCCCGGAGCAACCTTAAAAGAGATATCTTTAAGAACCCATTCTTCGTCATTATAGGCAAGCCACACATTCTGAAATTCAATTTCGCCTTTCATTTTTATGTTTTTATGCTTTTCCACTCTATAATCATCAGGGGTAAGCGATATTAAATTGAATATTCTTTCTGCACTTGCTAAAGCGCTCTGTAAGAAATTAAATTTATCCGAAAAATCGTTTATGGGCTCAAAAAGTTTACTTATATATTGAGTGAAAGCCATCAATAAACCGATGGTGATTACATTTTGCAGTATTTTTCCACCCCCATACCAAATGATTAAAGCAACAGCAATCTGAGAAGAAACATGAATGATAGGACGGAAAAAAGCAAATAAGCGTATCTGCTTAATGGAAGCAAGATAATATTTTTGATTGATGGTGGCAAATTCCTGACGCTTATGAAAGTATTGATTAAAAAGCCGGATAATTTTCTGCCCTTCAATATGTTCTGCCAAAGTAGCATTTAGAACTGCAAGATGTTTTCGCACTTCGCGATAGACAACTCTGGTTTTTTTCCGGAAAATAACGATTACCCAAATTACTAAAGGTAAGATGCTAAAACTCACTAAAGCCAAACGCCAGTTCAAGGCTAACATTAATATCACAATTGTAATAATTAAAATAACATCCTGAATTAGAGTTATAACTCCTGAAGCTAACATTTCATCAATGGCAGCAATATCGTTTGTAACCCTGGTAACTAAACGCCCTACAGGATTTGTGTCAAAGAATTTGGTTGGCATTTTTTGCAGATGGGCAAAAACATCATGTCGTAAATCAGCCATTGCATTTTGCGAAAAATAGGCAGTAATAACAGTTTGAAAATAACTGGCAATAAAGCGTAAAGTAATAATAGCCAAAAAGATAAGAGCTAAAATCAACAACTTTTGAACTGTCTCATTCCGCACTTTCAAACGCTCTTCCTTGGGTAATTTGTTTAGTTCTTTTTTGGGAACTGCAATCGTTTTTGAGCCGATTTTATACCATCCGGAAAGATTTGGCGTATCAGGATGTAAATTTTCCGGCAGATACTTCTTTAAGATGTTAATATTCTCATCCTTATCGCTTAGCAGAAATACCGTTTCTGCTTTTAGGATTCCTTTTTCTTGTAAGTACTCCAGATCAGTACGATTTATTTTATTACGGTCTTTAGCATTGATAATTATAAAGTGATTTTCACCATATTTATATTCTTTAAATCCCAGTTTTTGATAGCGTTTGATAAAATTTTGATAATCATTTTCCCCAGCAAAAACGGCAATGGACTTATCGGAAACGATATGATCATCAATAGCCGATCTTTGAATTAAGGGAATAATAACTTCGGCACCAGAAATCAACATTAAAAATAGGAAAGAAAGAATAACCCACTTGAGATAGGGTTTCAAGTAACGAAGCATATTACCGAAAAGCCGTTTATTGTAAATTTTGGTTTTCAGTTCATCTTCAGCATAGGTTCCTCGTCCCATAGAACCGCCACCGCCACCACCACCATGCATTATTCTTCTTCTCCTTCCAAGCGTGCTCTAATTCTTTGTTTTTCGTAGAGGTCTTTATACAATCCACCTTTAGCCAGAAGGTTTTGATGAGTTCCCTGTTCTGCAATAATACCTTCATTAATCACGATTATCAAATCAGAATGTTGCAGGGAAGAAATGCGGTGGGCAATGATAAGAGTTGTTTTCCCTTTCCGAATTTCAATTAAGCGGTTCAGAATGCGCCGCTCGGTTTTTGTATCCACGGCTGAAAGAGCATCATCCAAAATCAATATATTAGGATTAGTAAGCAACGCTCTGGCAATAGCTACGCGTTGTTTTTGTCCTCCGGAAAGAGTAACACCTCTTTCTCCCACAACGGTTTCAAATTTCTGTTCAAATTCCATTATTTCATCATAAACCTGGGCAATACGAGCTGCCTCAAAAACCTCTTCATCGGAAGCATCAGGATTGCCCAAACGAATGTTATCGGCAATAGATTCTGAAAACAGGAAAATATCCTGAGGAACAAGAACAATATCTCTGCGCAAAACATTCAGCGGAATAGTATACAGCTCATAATCATCTACATAAATACTATTTCGCGGAGGATTGTAGATCCTTACTAAAAGTTCAATTAAGGTAGTTTTACCGCAACCTGTAGGACCAACGATTGCCAGTGTTTTTCCTACTTCAATACCTGCTGTGATGTCTTTAAAAATTAACGGCAGATTATCGCTATAGCGGAAAGATAAATTCTGAAAAAGGATTTTACCTTCCAGATGCGTTATGCGTTCATCTGCAAAGGCATCATCAATTTCGGGCTTTATTTCAAATATTTCATTCAAACGTTTCAGGGAAGCAGTTCCTCTTTGATATATATCTACAATCCAACCAATAGCAATCATAGGCCAAACAAGCATTCCGAGATATTGGAAGAAAGCAATGAAGCCACCTACACTTATTTCTCCCCGAATAGCAGATTTACCTCCAAAGTAAATAGTAATAATCATACTTATGCTTACGATAAAACCCATAAAAGGATGAAACACACCTGCAATCTTGGCAAGAGCAATATTTTGATTTACAAAATCATGAGAAACATCATCTATTTTTTTTAGCTCCGTTTTTTCCTGACAGAATGCTTTCACTATTCTGATACCGGAAATGGTTTCCTGAACTCTACCGCTTAAAGTAGCAAAACTTTTCTGCACAGCTTTAAAACGGGTATGCACTTTTTTGCCGAAATACATAACAGTTAATGATATAATCGGCATAGGAATAACTGCCAGCAATGTCAGCTTGCCATTGATAGAGATCATAAAGGCAAAAGAAGCTATAGTCATTAAAACTATATCCATTGCCGATATTAAACCCATTCCAAAGAGCATCCGAACTGCATTCAGGTCGTTGGTAGCATAAGCCATCAAGTCACCTGTTTTGCTTTTATTGAAGAAATTCTGGGATAAGGTTAACAGATGATCGTAAAAATCCTGTCTTAAACTTTTTTCTATACTATGTGAATTGCCAATGATCAGAACTCGCCAAAAAAACCTTAAAACCATCACCGCAATGGCAAAGGCAAAAATAATCAAAGCAATCCAAAGCAGACCCTGTTGATCTATAGTCCTTTCCTGAATATGATCTATGGCATATTGCATTACTTTCGGAACCGCAAGCTGCACAAGATCCACAAGAATTAACATCACCAGTCCACCCAAAATTCGGGTGTAGCTTTTCTTCAAATAAGGAAGAACAGCATCAAAAGTTCGCATTTTACTTCCATCATAATTTTTAGTTTAGGATGCCTATAGACCTTGCTTTCCCCTTGCCCTTAAAGAGTAAAGTTCAATGTCAACCTTTACACTTGGGCTTTTTTGTCAAATCTTTTATCCGTGAGATAATGAGATAGAGAGGTGGTAAGTTAGCTCCTTTTTTGTGCCTTTATAAATCATAAGCACCATTCAGAATATAGAAAGGAATAAAATTCTGAAGGTGCTAATGGTTTCTTACTTACAGGAAGAACGATGTCCTCGTCGTTTTACTTTCAATCTTACTATGTAGTTTATGTTCTGGATTCCTGCTTTCACAGGAATGACAAGCTGCAGGAAGTGTAATTTCCTGTGGTTGATAAGGAAATCAACCTTCGGGAATTTGTGGTGGTTAACGAGGAAATCAAGTTTCCAGTCGTGAACCTGCTTTCAGGTCTATAATAGCTTTTGTAGGACAAACAGTAGCACAGGTTCCACAATCGGTACATTTACTGTAATCAATTCTGGCGATATTATTCTCTACAGTTATTGCCTCAGCAGGGCATTTTTTGGCACACAAACCACAGCCAATGCAGGGTTTATCGGCTCCGCAATTTTGTTTGGGTAACGGATTTTTATCTTTGGAACTGCAGGAAATAAACACATTCATACTTGCGGGAACCAGCATTATTAATTTTCGCGGGCAGGCAGTTACGCAAGCGCCGCAACCTGTGCATTTTTCTCTATCAATAACCCGCATACCTTCATTATCAATACTGATAGCGTCAAATTTACAGGCAGCTACGCAATCATTGAAACCCACGCAACCATAGGAGCAAAGATTGGGTCCATCGGCAATATTTACTGCAGAAAGGCAGCTTTCAATTCCCTGATAAGCATATTTCCATTTAGTATTATTTTTACCGCCACTGCTGCAATGAATTACTGCAATATTTTTATCTTTAGCAGTTGCTTCTTTACCCATAATTTGAGCTATTTTTTCTACTACGGCAGGACCTCCGGGAGCGCATAAATTCAAATCCTTTCCTTCGTTCACAATAGCTGTAGCATATCCTGAACATCCAGGTTGACCACAAGCGCCACAATTAGCTCCGGGCAAAACCTTTATAATTTTTTCTATGCGTTCATCAACGGTAACGGGAAAGACCTTGGAAGCAAAGGCAAGAATTAGCCCAAAAATCAAACCCAGAGAACCCATAATAGCAACCGGTAACAAAATGGCAGAAAAACCGGTTGCAGCCATTGGAACAACAATTAGATAAAGCATATTTTACCTTTCCTTTAAAACTTCATTCCCATAAAACCGTAAAAAGCCAAAGCCATTGTTCCGGCAAGAATTAAACCGCTGGACATTCCACGCATACTTTTGGGCATTTCAACCATTTCCAGTCGTTCTCTAATTCCCGCCATTGCCAAAAGGACAAAAGTGAAACCAACGCCTGAAAGAAAGCCGTTTAAGACAGCCCAAATGAAATTGTAACGCGTTCCATCCGCTAAAGGTGTAATATTCAGAATTGCCACACCTAAAACGGCACAGTTGGTTGTAATTAATGGAAGATAAACGCCCAGGGATTTATACAGGGCAGGGGAATTCTTCTTAATAAACATTTCTACAAACTGCACCAGAGAGGCAATCGTTAAAATAAAAGCCAGGGTTCGCAGATATTCCAGTTCAAAAGGAACCAGGATGTATTGATAAATCAAATAGCAAAAAGCAGAAGCTAAGGTCATCACAAAAATAACAGCCATCCCCATTCCGAAGGCAGAATCCATTTTTTTGGAAACCCCCAGGTAAGGGCAAAGGCCTAAGAAACGGGAAAGAACAAAGTTCTGGATTAAAATGGCAGAAATTGCCATTGTGAAAAGTTGCCCAAGGAATCCCATTATTTTTTCTCCTTCAGCATATTCATCAATGCTATCAAAAGTCCTAAAGTAATAAAGGCACCAGGAGCAAGCAAAGTAATCAGCATCGGATCATAAGTTTTAGGCATAACTCTCATATTCAACCAGGTGCCATTACCTAAAATTTCCCGTATTGTAGCAACAACCGATAGAGCAAGAGTAAAACCCAGCCCCATTCCAATGCCATCAGCAATAGAATTGATCACATTATTCTTATTGGCATAAGCTTCGGCTCTACCCAGTATGATACAATTCACTACAATCAAAGGAATAAACAGACCCAAGGATTTATGCAAAGCCGGTAAATAAGCAGCCATACACATATCCACAATAGAAACAAAAGCTGCAATTACAATTACATAAACAGGAATACGGATTTTATCGGGGGTTATATTTTTAATCAGCGAAATAAAGATATTGGAACAAATCAACACAAAAGTTGCTGCCAATCCCATTCCGATAGCATTATTCACGGAAGTGGAAGTTGCTAATGTAGGGCACATCCCCAATACAATCACAAAAGTAGGATTTTCTTTTATTATGCCCTTGGTTAATTCTTTCATAAAGCTCATTTGTGCACCTCTTCTTCGGTTTGTGTTTCTATGGTAGAGGCAGATTTTTCCAGAACCAGTTTTTTTAACAATGTTATGGATTCTTTCAAGGAATTGGTTACTGCCCGGGTAGTGATAGTAGCTCCTGTTATGGCTTTAATACAATTAGGAGGAACACCACCATCTTTATCTACAATTAATTGTTCAACCGATTTACCTTTGAATTGATCGGTAAATTTAGGTTGGATAGAATTTGTTCCCAAACCGGGTGTCTCTGTTTGTTGAATTACTTTAATAGCTATAATGTTAAAATCCTTATCTATTGCAGCCATTGTTTTTACCGGACCGTTATAGCCATTTTTTTCTGCGGTAAAAACATAGCCCTTCACTTCTTTAGTTTTATTATCTTTAGCTATGTAATAGGTGAAGTCCCCTGTAATTTCCTCAAACTCGCTATCCGGAATCAATTGGCGGCGGGTTTCTTCAGCTTCTTTTTGTTGTATGGAATCAATTTGAGGTTTAGTAAGAGAATTCACATAAGCCAAAAGTGCAGTTGCCACAATACAAAAGGCAAGTAATATTAAGCCAAGCTGTAAATATATTTTCATTTTTTTACCCTCCCAAATGCTTTGGGCATAGTAAGTTTATCAATCAAAGGAGTCAACACATTCATAAACAAAATGCTATAGCTCACGCCTTCAGGATAACCACCCCATAAACGAATAACCATAGTTAAAATTCCACAGCCGATGGCAAAAATTATCCTTCCGCTTTTTGTTAGCGGTGTTGTTGTATAATCCGTTGCCATAAAAAAAGCACCTAACATCAATCCACCGGAAAAAATATGGAAAAACGGCAATAGCGGACTGAAACCTGAACCTTTCAGTGGAGCCAAAAAGAAAGAGAGCACAAATACAGTTCCAATGTAGAAAAGGGGAATTCGCCATTCAATTATGTCCTTATAAAGCAGATAGGCAGCGCCTAAAAGTAAAGCAAATACGCTAACTTCACCAATGCAACCACCAATATTGCCCCAGAAAAGGTTTTTTAAAGCAGACAAATCGGTTAAGTTAGTAAAAATACGATTTGCCAAGTCAAAACCTTGACCAGCATTTGCACTAAGCGAAGATACAAAACTGCTGTCCCTTAAGGTTTGAGCTACTTTTAAGGGAGTAGCACCTGTTACCAGATCATAAGCTTTGGGAGATAAATTTTGTAGGTTTACAGCTATCACATTCGGATCGGTTATTCCGCTTAAGGTTCCACTTTTAGGTTTTGCCCACCCAGCTGTCATTATGGTAGGCCAGGAAGCCATTAAAAAAGCCCTTCCCAAAAGAGCAGGATTAACAGGATTATTGCCTAAACCGCCAAAAACCTGTTTGCCAATAGCAATGGCAAAGGCAGCTCCCAAAATAGGAACCCACCAGGGAGCTCCAGCATTGATATTATAGGCAAGCAGCATACCTGTTAAAAAAGCACTGCCATCGGAAACCGTAATCGGAACTTTGCGAAATTTTTGAATTATTGCCTCTGTTACCATCGCTGAAACAGCGCCTAACAGAGTTAATAACAACGAATTAAAACCCCAATAATAAATAGCGAAAATTAAAGCGGGAGTTAAAGCCAGCACCACATTCCACATCACATTTTTAGTTGTGGTTTTATCGTGAAAATGAGGAGCTGGGGAAACAATAAATCTATCTTTCATCTTCTTCACCTACTTTTTGGCTTCAGCATAACGAATTTTGCCGGTATCAATATATTGCACCAAACGAATTTGAGCAGGACATACATAGGCACAGGCACCACATTTCATACAATCATTCAGCCCTGATCTGACAGCAAGTTTTTGATTGTCGTATTTTACGGCAGAAACAATCATACAGGGAACCAAATTCAGCGGGCAAACATCTACACAGCGAGCACAACGCAAACAATTTCCTTCTTCATTTAAACGGGCATCTTCAGTATTCATTAAAACCAATCCGCCACTTCCTTTTCCCACTGTTGCCTCTAAAGTGGGAAGAGCAAAACCCATCATTGGTCCGCCACAAATAACTTTTCCTACTTCTTCTTTTGTTCCTCCGCAAAAATCAACGAGTTCGGAAAAAGGAGTTCCAATCCTGGCTAAAAGATTTTGGGGCTTTGTAACGGGAGAACCGGTTACCGTTATTACTCTTTGAATTAACGGCTTTTGATAACGAATCGCTTCATAAATGGCAAAGGCAGTTCCTACATTTTGCACTACAATTCCAACTTCCAAAGGAAGACCACCAGCAGGAACTTTTCTTTTGGTAGCAGCATATATAAGCTGTTTTTCGGCACCTTGAGGGTAACGCAATTTTAAGGGAACTACTTCCATAGCAGGTTCATTTTTAGTAAGTTCTTGCATTTTAGCAATGGCATCGGGTTTATTGGCTTCAATTCCAATCATTCCTTTTTTAGCACTTAAAATTTTCATTATCAGTTTTAAGCCGATTAAGATTTCTTCACCTTTTTCCAGCATCAAACGATGGTCGCTGGTTAAATACGGTTCGCATTCTACTCCGTTCAAAATAACCGTATCTATCGGTTTATCTGCAGGAGGAGAAAGCTTTACCAAAGTTGGAAAACCTGCACCACCCATTCCGCAAATACCGGCTTCACCAATTCTTTTTTTCATTTCTTCCAGGGGTAAATCCATAAAATTCGGTTCATCAACAAGTTCTATCCATTTGTCGGAACCATCTCCGGTAATTTGAATTGCCATAGAACTGGAACCTGTAGCATTAGGAAAACGGTTTATGGCTGTAACTTTTCCGGAAATTGAAGAATGTTGAACCAGCGACACATAACCTGTTGCTTCCGCAATTTTTTGACCTGTTAAAACCTCATCACCCACAGCTACAATTGGCTTTGAAGGTGAGCCAATATGCTGGGAAAGATGAATAATTACTTTTTGGGGTATTGGAGCTTCAGTTATAGGCACAGAGGCACTATACCTTTTTTCATCCGGAGGATGAACACCTCCGGGAAATGTTTTCAAGCGCATTAACACTCCCTTTGGCTTGAATTTTTCAAGTCCTGATAATCAATTTTTGGTCGCATTTTTATAGATACGCATTTATAGGCAAGTAAATTTTTTCTCAAGTAGGAACAAATGACGAAAGCAAAATGAAGAATGAAGAGGAAAAAGCGGGAGCGAAGCACTGAGAATCGGACAGAGATTTTTTCAAAGGGAAGGAAAATTAAATTTTTGTTTGTTCCTTAATCAATTCCTAACATCAACCCAACATTTAGGATGGGTAGAGGTTGGGTGGAGGATAGGTTGTTGGCAGGGAACAAGTAAAAATATTTTCAGAAAGGAACAAAGGGTCTGATAAAACCAAACAACAAAATTGAATGTATTGGGAGAGGGATAATTCCGCTTTTAGTTAGTATAAAAAAGGCAAATAAAAAATTTATCAAAAAGAAGTTGCCGAACCGGAATTCGGCAACCTCAGGTAATAATATACCTTCTAAGTGGGTAAATTACATTCTTCAGGTTTAGCGCGGGTTTCCTCTTTTGTCTTTTTCACTTCTCTCAATCACCCGTTAACCTGTTTCTTTGCTAACTTGCTTACCCCTTCATCCGTTCACCCGTTAACCTATTCACTCGTTAGCTTTTACAGCGTTTTTTCTTCTATGTAATTGGTTAATCTGGAAAGGCAATTGACATAAGAGCCAAGTTCATTATCATACCAGCCAAAGATTTTAGCATGAGTTACGGGCATTTCCAGAACTTTATCCGTAAGAATACCTTGTTCAGCCAGGGTTGATGAAGGAATAGTAATAAAACCGGTGCGGGTATGTGTTTCATGTGCTTCAATAACAACTGCAGCCATAGTTCCAATCATATCTGCGGAAACATTTTGTCGGTGGCTGATTAACAGCAGGTCTTTTTGGGAGTTCTCAGCAGCTTTTTGATAAACCTCATTGATGAGTTTGCGGTTTACTAACGGCTCTCCCAGCTCGTCCAGTTCCGTATGAAAAGTAACATTTAAGTTTATAAGAGAAACAGTCGTTGTAGGAATTCGGACGCTATCAGCCATAAAACCGATATGTTTAATATTGGGCATAACTTGTTCCAGTGCTTTAGTAACGCCGGTTGTGGAGAGAATTATATTATTTAAAACGCTTCTTGATTTTCTTAAGTCGGAAGCATCGGTTTTCGGAACACTATCCAAAATGGATTGAGTGTTTGTAGCAGAATGAATAGTACTCATAGAAGCGGTTAATATTCGGGAAGTTTTTTGATTTTCCAAAAGCGGTTTCAACATATGTGCCAAGCCGGTTGTAGTGCAGGAAGCCGCTGAAATTATATTATGTTTTAGCGAATCATATTCCAGATGGTTAATGCCGTAAATCATTGTTTTGGCATCATCCGGAACCGTATTTCCGGATTTTATTTTAAAAGGTGCGCTGCAGATAACTTTTATGGCTCCCGCATCTAAATGTCCTCTTAAACAGGGTTTTCCAGAATCAGTGTGCATGGTAGGGTCCAGAAAATTTCCTGTGCAATCAACCACAATTCTTACCCCTTCATTAAGCCAGTTAATATCTTTAGGGTCACGCGCGGTTCTTAAAATTTTTACCAGCATTCCTTCAATTTCCAAAAGGGGTTCTTCAGCATCCAGAATTTTAATTTCCGCTTTTTTTCCTACAACTCCATAGAGAAACTTATGGATAGAACCGTAAGTGCTATCCATTTCTATTACTTGAATAAGGTCATCCAGGGTTTTGCCTACAATTCTTCCACAGTTTACCACAATTCCGTCAAAGTACTTAAGGTGTAACTGGTTCCATAACAGCAGTTTTCCAATTCTACCCAGACCGTTAATTCCGAGTAGTTTTTTGTTCCCTAAGTTCACTTTCATTTTGCTTTCTCCTTCTATCTTTTATTATATTATAAACAATGCACACTAACGAGAGGATAATCCCCCAAATAAATAGCTCCACTGGTAGCATCCAGAGCTATTTTATCACCCGCTTTCAAATAGGTACTGCCTATTCTGCAATTGGAATCCGATTCCGAAACTACCAAATCCCGACAATTTACAACTCCGATTAAGCCCAAACGAGTAGCTGTAACCGCTGCATGTGAAGTTACTCCACCCCTTGAAGTTAACAATCCCTGGCATTCAAAAAGAAGTTCCATATCGTCAGGAACGGTATCAGGACGCACTAAAATAAGGGCTTCACCCTTACCGGCAAATTTTTCAATATCTTCTTTGCTGAACACAATAATTCCGTTCACAGCGCCTTTTCCGATGCCAATGCCGTAAGCAAGTTTTTTTTGCTCTCCTTTTGTTGTTCCGAAGACCTTATAGTCCGGAGCTTTTTGAATAACCTGATCGCGAGTTTGTAAAATATATAACTGATCAGGAGAAGGACCTTCAAAAGTAAATTCCATTTCCTGATGAGGATAATTTTTATCCTCAATAAGCTGTTTCACATAGCGCATCAAAGCATTGTAGATTGCGGGAAAGGTATTTTCCAGGGAACTGGAAACCGCTGTTTTGCTATGTAAACGCTGCATTTCGGAAATAGGTAAAGTATGCACTAAACCGGCTACAACATCTTCTCCCTGACTGCACAGCGTAAAATCGCCATTTAAACAAATTCCGCCTTCCTCATTAAAATCCGCATAAGTAAAAAGAACTCCGGTTCCGGATTCCAGAGATATATTTCCTAAAACCATTTTCTGAATAATAACTGCAGTTCCCCATTCATCGGCAATATGCAATTTTTGACGATATAATCGGGCTCTATCCGTATTCCAGCTATCCAGAACATTGGAAATTGCTTTATAAAGTTGCATAAAGGGTTGCTGTTCCAGTTCAATATTATGTTTAGCCAGCACTTTTTGATAATCCTGCACCATTTCCTGCATCTGCCTATCTGAAAATTGGGTTTTCAGCTCAACATTATACTTTTTCTTATAGTTTAGCATAACGGCATCAAATTCATCGCGGTCAATTCCAAAAGCCATACCCCAGCTTTGAATTAACCGTCTGTAACAATCCCAGGCAGTCCATCCATAATTAGGACGACGGGAAAGTTTATATGTAACTTCATCAGTTAAGCCAATATTCAAAAAAGTGTTCATTGCTCCGGGCAAACTCATTGGAGCTCCTGAACGGACAGAAAGCAATAACGGTCTTTCCGGATCGCCTAAAACAAGCCCTGTATTCTTTTCCAAAATGTTTAAATTCTGCAAGATTAAGTTATCCAATTCGTTAGATATATCGGGATGTGTATTAATAATATTCCGATGACGGAAAAGGTCTGTAGTAATCACAAAACCTGGAGGAACCGGAAATTCATATTGATACATCCGTTTCAGAAAATATGCCTTAGAACCCAAAAGCACCTGATTTTCTATGCGGGAATTCTTTTTATTTAAGTGAAAAAAGAGTTTATCGGGATCATAGCTCATTACTTTGAGAATATCTTCCGGCTGAAAAAGATTTTTCATCTCGGATAAAGATTCCAAGATTCGGGTGATAAAATTATCCAAACCCTGCACCAGAAAGGATTTGGAAAGCAGATTACGATAAAATTCTTCGGCAAAAATTTCTATTTCCTTAGTTCCCCTACCTTTTTTCCCTTTCTCCTTTTCTGCTATTCGCATTCCAATTTGCCTCAATTGCCCTTCGTAAAATCTATAATAGTATTCGTTTATAATTTCCACCACACTATCTTTCAGCAACTTGAAAATATCCAGATACTGGTCTATGGAAAGATTGCTAAGATATTGAGCTGATCTTAACATATTCAAAGCAGAACTGTATGCATCACTTGTAACCAAAATCTGTTTCATTGCATAATCGTATAATTCCAATATCCGGATAATTCTTTTCAGGGTCTTGCCGGTAATATAGCTCAGGTTCAATTGTTGCACATTGCGTTCAAAAAGCCGTTTAACCACATTTTCTATTCTAAAAATCATTCCCATTGCTTCCAGTTTCGGTTCACGATACATTCCATACATAGAAGGAATGCCGGCAGCAATGTGTCTTTTGTAATATATATTTTCCCAGGCAGTAGTAGGTTGTGGGTCTAAAATAACGCTGTTCATTTTGCCGATATAGGAAAGCAATTGCCTGATTGAACTGTCATAATCTTTTCTCATAAAGCTATTGGCAAGGCGATTATGTTCGTGAGCATCAAACCAGCTGTAACGGGTTAGAAATTTTACAATATCATAAGGATCAAGATTATACTTGTCCTTCAGCAGAAAATGCGAGTAACATAGAAGTTTCAGTCGTTTTAAAGAAAAGTCCTCCGGCTCGTTTTCAAATAAGTTACTAACCCTTTGCCAGGAAAGAGAAAGCAGCTCTTCAGGAGTTAAGTTATGCTTTTGTAAAAACTTATTAACCATTGCACTTTGCTTTTTTGTCATTTCATCCGGATGCATCACATAAATGAGAACATCTTCCGGAATCATATCCTGCAGTTCTCTATAATCCAAATTAGTCCAATAGTGCAAAATTTTCTGAATTAAAAGGAGATGGGTGTTATTGCTTTCAGTATGTAACTGTTTGCGTAAAAAGTGCATTAAGAGGTCTTTTCTGTGTCCCACTTCATCCAGAGATGTACTGATGTCCCTTATTTCACCTTCCGCTCCAATTTCATTGAAAAAGACGGGAAACATTTTCAGCAGGTGTTTGGTTTGCACTACCAAGGGCTTAAAATTGGAATTCAAAAAGGCGGAAACATCTTTCTGAAAGAGATCGGTGTCGGAAATAAAAACCCCTTTCTGGCTTAAACTGATAATTAAATGGGCAAGCAGGTCTTTACATATAACGGGATCAATAGCAATAAGTTCCAGCAGCATTCTAAGATGTTTGATATGATTTTTATCCACTTCCATCTGCCAGTCCTTATCTATTTTAATCTTTCCGGGAGGGGTAAATTCCAGTTCCATAATTTTAGGGAGCAGATGTTGGCAGTGTTTCTTATTTTTATGAGAAAGCACTGTTTTGCCAATAGTTAAAATACAATCCAAAACAATGGAAAGATGTGTTTCCTTAAATTCGTATAAGGTCTCAAAAATGGAATCCAACATCAAAGGGACTTCCTCTTCCTTCAAGTCCTTTTCCAAATCTGCCAATTGACGATTCAAATCCCAAAGCAAATGATTACGCAGGTCCTCCATTCCGGGTAAACCCAAAAGATAAAATATATATTTTATTCTCAAGGTTAAGGTGCTAAATTCACAAATCGCTTCTCGTTGGAGAACAGCTATATCGGAAAAAGAGGGAATATCTTTCAGGGATGCAAAATCCTGAATTTCTTCAAGTTGCTTAAGCCATTTTTGATAATATTTTTTGCCCAAGGTTGAGGAAAGCTGTTTCACATCCAAGTTGCTTTCCGCTCCCATTTTTGCACACCAGCCCTCAATATCTGTTGTTTTCTGCCAAAATTCCAAGCCCTCTTTTAATAGGTCTTTCAGCATCCTGAAACAAATATTGTTGTCTTTATATACCTGCACCAGATTGCTTAAACATTTTCTGCAGGCACCATTTAAAGGAATAAATAACTCCCTGCTGTTTTTTTGCCAGTTATCCAGTTCGTTTAGTAACTTGGCATAAACGCCTTCCGGAATGCCTTCCTTGTCGCATAAAGCCGAAATGAAATCCAGATATTCAATAATAATTCTCTTTTCCTGCATGGGCTTAGTGCATTTTTTTGCCGCCAGTAAATACAAATCCCCTATAACGGTTAAAGTTTTTTCCTTATCCGGCAATTGAACATAGAACCATAAATCACCTAAAATACTTTGCCGAATTAGCGATGCTACTGCTTCCGGATTAGCATAAGGATGATACAGTTCTTCCAAAAAATTCTGGCAGCGTTGATTGATGCCAAAATTACCTTCCGTTAAGGAAAGTAACCATTTTGCCTCATCATCAAGCACAATTTCGGCTACTTTAGTAATTGCCAGATTTTCAGCTAATGCCTTAGATTTCAGGGGTTCCAAAATCCAATCCTCATTTTTTGTTATTTTCTAAAATACACTCTGCTTATTGATAAATTTTGCTTGCTTTCTGTCAAGGAGTTTGTAGCTCATATTACCTAAAACAAGAATTTCCGCATTAAAATTCCCTTCTGTGCCTTCGGCGTTTTCGTGTTCTCGGTGTAAAATCTCCTTTCTCCAAAAAAGTGATTGACTAAATAACACAGTAAATTTTTCTTGAAAAAAGTAAATTATTCCAGTGAGGTTATTATGAGATTAGCGATTGAAAAGAAAGACCTTCTTGCCCGCATTCAACATCTGGTATCCATTGTGCCTACAAAAAACACATCTCCGATATTGAACAACTACCTTATTGAGGTCTCGGAAGAAAACAATAAAGTCCGAATCAGCACTACCGATTTGGAACTTATGGTTGTTGTAGAGTTTCCTGCAGCCGTTTCTGAGGGTGGAACAGTTGCTGTTTCTGCTCATCATTTTAATGAAATTATTAATTATATGCCCGATGGAGTTATCAATCTTTGGCGTAATGACGACCTGCTGATGATTCAATGCGGCAAAGTTGATTTTAATTTGTTAATTGCTGATCACACTCTTTTCCCTGTTATTCCCGAGCCGAAACTGAATAATCCCATAACTATTGATGCAGAGTTATTTAGCAGAATGATTTCCAAAACCTATTTTGCCGTTTCCACAGATGTAAACCGTCCTGTTCTCAATGGTGTTTGCTGGAAGATTTATCCTGATCATCATATAATGGCAGCAACTGATGGACGCAAAGTAGCAGAAATAAAAATTCTGAATTCATCCCTTTTATCTTCTTTGGAACCGAATGATAACCCGGAAATGAATATTTTTACAGAACAGAATCAATATTATGTGGAAAAAGTGATTCCAGTAAAGACCCTTCTGTTTCTGCAAAAAATATTCAATGATGAAGTGAAGGAATTGAAAGTAGGTTTGGAACATAACCGGATTCTGTTTTTGTATGGAGAATATTTTATTTCCTCTCAGGTTTTGGAACACAAATTTCCCGATTATCAAAAAGCATTTCCTGCCGAACTGCCCAATAAATTTGTTATTGATAGACAAGCCCTCATTACTGCTATAAAAAGAGTAGCTCTGGTGGCTCCAGATGACAATTTACGCATTCATTTTGATTTGGATAGCGATCGTTTTGAAGTGAATACCAGTAACAGAGATACCGGTGAAGCTAAAGAAAATATGGATGACTTTACTTTTGCCGGCTCTTCTACAGGAATTTCATTCAACTATAAATATATGCTTTCCATCCTGGAAGCTATAGATACGGAAAAAGTTGTCATCAAACTGGGAACTTCCAAAGACGCGATGATGATTTACAATGAAACACCCCTTCCCGATCAGGAAATAACCTTCCTGCTGATGCCTTTGCGTTCATAAAAATTTGAACCTGGCTAAACTTGAACTTGAGAATTTCCGCAGCTATCGCCAAAATGAGTTTGATTTCAACCCTCAGGGCTGTTTGATAATTGGTCCTAATGGCTGTGGAAAAACCAATCTCCTGGAGGCAATTGCCTATTGTAGTATAGGTAAATCCATTCGTTTTCACCACGATGAAGAACTGCTCAATTTTGAAGGGCAGTTTTTCCGTGTTCAGAGTTTATTTATCAGCGACCAGCAAACCCCGACGAAGGTCTCTTTAAGTTATGCAGATCAGCATAAACTTTTAAAGATTGATGAATTGCCTATCCGCCAATTAAGTTCACTTTTTGAAGTGGTAAAAGTTATTTATTGTGCTCCAGAAGACCATTTATTGATAAGTGGTGCACCGCGTTTTCGCCGACAATATTTTGACCTGGCAGTTTCTCAGCTTTATCCTCCTTACATCAATGTCCTAAGGCATTTTTTGCATATCGTTCAGCAGAGAAATGCAATGCTGAAAAGAAACTATTCCCGGGCAGAAATTACCAGCTGGAATTTATCTTTTGCCTCTTCTTTAGCTGAGGTCTGGAATTATCGGAATCGCTATTTAAAGCAGGTTAATACGGCTTTTCAGGAGACCTTCAAAGATATTTTTCCTGCTTCCACTGCCATTTCTCTGGCTTATATACCTTCTTTAAAATTGCCTTTGGAGAGTTCTCCGGAAGAAATTATAAAACACCTTGCAACTATTGAAGAAAGAGAAAAATTACTGCAACGCTCTTTAGTCGGAGCTCATTTGGATGATTACGAATTTAAGCTTAAGGGTCGTAAAATGCTTACTTATGCTTCGCAAGGGCAAAAACGCATAGCAGTTATTATTCTTAAGCTTATTCAAGCACGCCTAATTGAAACAGTTACCGGCATAAAACCTATTATGCTTTTTGACGATATTTTTGCCGAGTTGGATACTTTTCATTCTCAACAAATAAGAAATTGCATCAATAACCGTTATCAGGTTTTTATTGCCAGTCCTAAAGAAGATCTCTGTAATATCTGGAAGGGCTATCAAATTCTGAAGTTGGAAGGAATGGACAAATGAAATTCAACCGTAATATTATCGGCTGGATGCTCTATGATTTTGCCAATTCTGCCTTTACAACTATAATTGTTACAGTCGTTTACAGCGTTTATTTTATCAATAATGTAGTAGGCGGTCCTGCCGGTTATGGAGAAATGCTTTGGGGAAGAGCAATCGGAATTTCTATGACCCTGGTTGCTATTTCAGCACCTATTTTTGGAGCTGTAGCAGATTATTCCCGTGCCAAAAAACGGATGCTTTTCATTAATTGCTATATAACCGTAATTTTTACGGCTCTGCTTTATTTTGTTAAGCCAGGTGATGTTTTTATAGGAATGTTGTTTTTCATTATTGCCAATTTCGGTTTCAATAGTGCTAATGTATTTTACGATGCTTTTTTGCCCGAAATTTGCCAGCCGGAAGATATCGGTAAGGTTTCAGGTTTTGGCTGGTCTTTAGGATATGTAGGTGGTTTAGTTTCCCTGCTTGTAGCTTTAGTTTTGGTAAAAATCAATGTGCGTTTGGTTTTTCCTGCTGTGGCATTGCACCTGTTTTTATTTTCCCTGTTCACTTTTTTCTGGTTGAAAGAATTTCGTCGTCCCTCTCAAAGAAGTAACTATTATCGGATTGCCTGGCAAAGAGTTACTTATTCACTAAAGAACATTGCCAAGTTACCCCAACTGCTGAAATATATTATCAGCTATTTTATTTATAACGACGGCATCACTACAGTGATTGTTTTTGCTTCCATTTATGGAGCGGAAAGGTTTGGGATGACAACTCAGCAGATGATAACCTATTTCATTCTGGCACAATTTACTTCCATTTTGGGAGCAGCATTTTTCGGTTGGCTTACGGATAAATGGAATGTAAAAAATTCCTTGAGTATATCCCTTATAATTTGGATTGGTGTTGTTATCTGGGCATTTTTTTGCAGCAGTGCCAGTGAATATTATTTTGTCGGTCTGTTTGCCGGTTTGGCAATTGGTAGTAGTCAGGCAAATAGTAGAACTATGCTTTCTCTATTAACTCCGAGGGATAGACAGGCAGAATTTTTCGGATTTTATACCTTGACAGGACGCTTATCTTCTATTATTGGTCCAATTTTATATGGATGGATAGCACATCAGACAGGGGATATTCGTTATTCCGTTTTGTCCTTGATTTTTTTCTTTGTGATTGGCTGGATTTTATTGCAGAGTGTGCAGTTACGGGAAGGGATTGAACAAGCGAAAGTAAATAAAGAATGAAGTAGACAACATAAGAAAATAGAACGCAGATAACTGGAGCGACTTGATTAGCAGGATTTTACATAATAATTAAAAACTAAAATCTGTGTTAATCAGCTAAAATCCGTTAAATCCGTGTGCTAATCTTTTATCTGTGTTATCTGTGTAATCTGTGAGAAAAAAAAGGAGCGAAAGATGAAAAGAGGAAATATCATAGTCCTAATAATGGTCATAGTTCTGCTGTTTTTTTGCGGTTCCTGCAGTAAAAATAAACCGGTTCTTTATATCTTCAACTGGAGTGATTATATTGATCCCGACCTCATCAAGGAATTTGAACAGCAGAATAAATGCACTATCAAATATAGCACTTACGATTCCAACGAAAATATGCTCACCAAAATTATGAGTTCCCGCGAAGCATTTGATCTTGTTTTTCCCAGTGGTGATCATGTAACTATTATGTGTAATGCGGGTTTACTGGAACCGTTGGATTTAACCAAAATTCCAAATTACCGCAATCTGGATAACAATCTTTTGCTGAAGGCAACCAGTTTTGACCCTGGCAATAAATATTCCCTACCCTATTTTTGGGGCTTAACCGGAATTATTTATAATCAGCGTTATGTTCCTGAAAGCGTTGTTAACTCTCAAAGTTGGAATATCTTAGCCGATAAATTTTTCACCATTAAAAACAAAGTTACGATGCTGGATGATGCACGCGAAGTTGTTGGTGCCGCATTAATCTACAATGGCTACGATCTTAATGATACAAGTGATGAAGCATTAGCAGCTGCAGAAAAAACCCTTGCCGAATGGGATAAAAATATTACGCAGTTTGATTCCGACAGTTATAAAAACGAAGTTCCCGATGGAACCACCTGGTTGGCTCAAGCATATAACGGAGATGCTTTACAGGTTATGGAAAACAATCCCGATATTAAATTCTTTCTCCCCGTGGAAGGCACCAGCTTATGGATGGATAATATCGTTATGCTTAAATCCTCTAAAAATAAAGAACTTGCCTATAAATTCATTGATTTTCTCCTAAATGCGGAAATCGGTAAACGCAATACTGAATATTGCCGCTATGCCACTCCCAATAAGGCGGCAAATAATTTGTTACCCGATTCAATTAAAAATAATGCACTTATCTATCCAAGCGAGGAATATCTCCAAAAATGCTATATGATTAATGCTCTTGGCGAAAATGTGAAGAAAATAGATAAGCTCTTTGAGGCAATCAAATTAAACTAATAAAGCGAGAAAAAGAAAACACAATGCTTGATAACCTGGGAAATTTAACCCGCACTCATTATTGCGGAAATTTGAATACGGAGCACATTGGACAAGAAGTAACCGTTATGGGTTGGGTGAATAAACGCCGCGACCTGGGCGGTTTAATTTTTATAGACCTGAGGGATGTTAAAGGTATTCTGCAAGTTGTTATCCGTCCCGAAAAACCGGAGATTTTTGCCAAAGCGGAAAAAGTTCGTAATGAATATGTAATTGCTGTCCGCGGAAAAATTTGTGCGCGCACCGAACCCAACATTAATCCCAATCTTCCCACCGGCAAAATTGAACTGGAAGCGGAGGAATTTTATATTTTAAATGATGCACAACCCCTTCCTGTTCAATTTAGTGAAGTCGCTATGGCGGAAGAGGATTTGCGGCTTACTTATCGCTATTTGGATTTGCGTCGTCCCAAACTGCAAAAGATAATTATCACCAGGCATCGCATAATGCAAATTATACGGGAATTTCTCAATAACGAGGGTTTTTATGAAATTGAAACTCCCATCCTGATGAAAAGCACTCCTGAAGGAGCAAGGGATTATCTTGTTCCCAGTAGAATGCAACCGGGAAAATTTTATGCCTTACCGCAATCCCCTCAAATGTTTAAACAGCTCTTAATGATTGCCGGCTTGGATAGATACTATCAAATCGCCAGATGCTTTCGGGATGAGGATTTAAGAGCAGATAGACAGCCCGAATTTACGCAATTGGATATAGAGCTGAGTTTCGTTTCTCAAGCGCAAATCTTTGATCTTATAGAACGCCTTTTTGCCAAACTTTTTCAGGAGGTCTTGGGATATAATTTAAGCATTCCTTTTCCTGTTATTCCTTATGCGGAAGCAATGGAGAATTATGGCTGTGATAAACCCGATATTCGTTTTGAAATGAAGTTATTTGACATTTCTAACATAGTGAAAAATAGTGGTTTTAATGTTTTTTCTTCCGCTCTGAAAAACGGAGGAGTAGTTAAAGCAATCGCCATTCCTAAAGCAGCTGATTTCAGCAGAAAGCAACAGGATGAACTGGTAGAACTTGCTAAGCACTTGGGAGGTAAAGGAATTGCCTTTGCCAAAGTAACGGAAAACGGTTTGGAAGGTGGCATCAGTAAATTCCTTAGCCCTGAAGAAGCAGAGGCAATTATTCAAGCTACCCAAGCTCAAAAAAATGACCTTCTTGCCTTTGCCGCAGATAATTATGAAATGGTAAGCAAGGTTTTAGCAGGAATTCGTAATTTCTTGGCTCCCCAATTAAATCTCATTCCCGAAAACAGTTTTGCCTTTTGCTGGATAACGGATTTTCCCCTCTTTACTAAAAATCTGGAAACAGGTAAATGGGAACCAGCTCATCATATGTTTACCTTACCTAAAGAAGAACATATTCCCTATCTGGATATTCCCGAAAAATTCGGTGAAATTATTGGACAACTTTATGACCTTGTCTGCAATGGAGTTGAACTTTCCAGCGGCAGTATCAGGTGTCATCGTTATGACATCCAAAAGAAAATATTTGATATTCTTGGTTTTAGTGAAGAAGAACTGCAGAAGCGTTTCGGGTTCTTTCTGGAAGCACTAAAATATGGAACTCCACCACACGGAGGAATAGCTCCTGGCTTGGATAGATTAGTTATGATTATGACAGGAGCTGAATCCATCCGAGATGTTATTGCCTTTCCTAAAACATTGAAGGCAACGGACTTAATGAGCCAGGCACCTTCGGAAGTAGATGAACAGCAATGGAAAGACCTGCATCTGCAACCCATAAAATAGCTGTTTTTTGCAGCGGATTAAGTCGGGGCTCAAATTTGTGTGCATTGCATAACTATTTTACACAGAATAAGTTACCCATTGAGGTCACTTTGGTCATTTTCACCCGCAAAGATGCGCCTGCAGTTCAATTGGCTGAAGAAAAAGGATTGAATTACCACATTATTTCTACCCGCAATATGCAACTTTTTGAACAACAGGCAATAAACCTTTGCCAACAACATAATATAGAACTGATTGCCTTAGCGGGTTTTTTAAAACAGCTCTCGGAGAATTTTATTGAGGAAGTTCAAGTCCCCATTTTAAACATCCATCCTGCCTTATTGCCCCAATACGGAGGCAAAGGTATGTATGGAATGGCTGTGCATAAAGCGGTTTTTGCTTCCTGTGACAAATTTTCCGGTGTTACTATTCATCTTGTTAATTCCCAATATGATAAGGGAAAAATTGTAGCTCAGCAAAAAGTGGATATCAGTTCCTGTAAAAGTCCGGAAGAAATTGCTGAAAAAGTGCTGGAAATTGAACACAAACTTTATGCACCTGCTATCTGTCAATTCTTGTTAAAATCGTGATTCGCATCGCTATTGCTACCCTTGGTTGCAAAGCCAATCAAGCCGAGTCCTCCATAGTTTTAGACCAGTTCAACAACTTTAAGTTAGTTCCCTGGCAGGAAGAAGCGGATATTTATATCATCAATACCTGCACTGTAACGAACCGAACCGACTATAAAAGCCGCTATTTAATCCGTCAGGCATTATCTCAAAAAGCGCAAAACCCCTTTGCTAAAATTGTTGTAACCGGCTGCTTTGCTCAACGCTATCCGGAAGAAATTGCCAAAATGGGCAATATTGACTTACTTATAGATAATCAGCAGAAACTGAATATTGCGGATATCCTTGCTGGTGGCAACTACGAATTTATGGATATTATGCAGGCAAAGGAATTTGTCTATAAGCCAACTGCTAAAATGTATAACCGCACACGCGCCTTTCAAATTATTCAAGACGGCTGCGATTTTAACTGTGCCTATTGTGCAGTTCCTTATGGAAGGGGCAAAAGCAGGTCAGCAACTTTGGAACAAGTTATTCAGCAAGCCAAATTATTTGTGGAAAACGGTTATAAGGAAATTGTGCTATCAGGAATTAACTTAGGACTATACAAAGATGGAAATAACGATTTAACCGATGTTTTGCTCCGCTTAAACGAATTGCAGGGCTTGGAATTGATTCGCCTTAGCTCCGTTGAACCGCAACTGTTTAATGATAAACTAATTAACACTCTTCCCTTAATTCCCAAGCTTTGCTCGCATTATCATATACCGTTGCAATGTGGTGCTGATTCTGGGCTAAAAAGGATGAGACGCCACTATACCTCCACCACAATTAACCAACTAATAATTAAGATTTGTGAACGCATTCCCTATCCAGCAATCGGAATGGATGTAATAACCGGTTTTCCTGGTGAAACGGAAGAAGAACATAACCAGAGCTGTGAATTTTTGCGCTCTTTACCCCTGGCTTATCTACATATTTTCACTTTTTCTAAAAGAAAAGGAACCCCTGCTTTTGATTTTCCTAACCCGGTTCCCAAAAATATTAAAAACCGCAGAGCCAATGAACTCAGCCAAATTTCCCGCGAACTGACTGCTGCCTATACTAACTCCCTAATGGAAAATAATATCCCGTTACGCGGAATTGTGGAAAAAAACACCAACGGTAACTGCGAATTTTTGAGCGATCACTATGTCCGTGTCCGCTTTTCCGGGAACTTCCAACCCGGCGATTTTGTCCAAGTTCCAAGCCAAGAAGCACAAATAAAAATGAAAAATGAAGAATGACTAAGAGAACTCAGATAACCGGATCTACTGGATCAGCCGTAATTCAATATAAGGATAATTATAAATAAAAAAATTTGCGGTATCGGCGAAATCTGCGTGCACTTATTTTTATCTGTGAGAGGTTATTTTTTTTCGGGTTCCAGATATTCATCAATAGGATGATATTTCCATTTCAGCAAAATCCTATCCAGCAAAGCAACGATTCCGAACAGCGCTAAACTGACAGCCACGATAACAATAATCACTGCAAAAATATGAGCTGTTTGATAGGACTTTGTAGCTCTGGTCATATAAATTCCCAAGCCGGAAGTTCCGCCTAACCATTCACCTATAACGGCTCCCATAACGCTATAAGTTGCAGATAGTTTAAGTCCCGTAAAAAAATTAGGCAAAGCGGAAGGAATTTTTAATAATCTAAATATCTTATAGGGTGTTGCTCCCATTGAAGTTAAAAGGCGAATTTGGTCTATGGACACACTCCTGAAACCGTCATAAAGTCCTAAGGCAATAGGAAAAAAGCACATCAGCACTACAGCAAAAATTTTAGCACTGATGCCATAGCCAAACCAAATTATAAGTAAAGGAGCTACAGCTATAATAGGAACTGTTTGGGAAATAATCAGATACGGATAGATAATTTGTTTGATAAGGCGAGATAAATTCATTGCAATAGCCGTTATAGAGCCCAGAACAATACTGATTAAAAGTCCGCTAATTGCTTCTATCAAAGTTGGCTTTAAGTGATGCCAAATCAAACCTGGATAATCAAGAAAAACCTGAATCACCTGTTGCGGTGAAGGAACAACCCAAAAAGCGATAACTCCTTTAGTGCTGATAAGTTGCCAGAGCAAAACCAGAACCACAAAAAAAAGCAAAGGCAAAATTATTTGCCGGCTTTTCATATTTCTCCCAAAATACGAATTTCCGTTTGCAGATGAACACCATAGCGTTCATAAACAACTTTTTTAATATGCTGAATAAGCTGAAAAACATCTTTAGCAGTAGCAGAACCAAGATTAACAATAAAACCGCAATGCTTTTCCGAAATAGCTGCATCCCCAATCCGAAAGCCTTTCAATCCGCATTCCTCAATTAATTTTCCGGTAAAAAAACCTTTCGGTCGTTTAAAAACGCTTCCGGCACTGGGAAAATCCATTGGTTGTTTATCCTGTCGTTTTTGTTGTAATTCCTGCATTCGCTGGCGGATATTTTCCGGTTTATCTTTTTTCAGAATAAACAGAGAGGAAAGATGAATTAAGCCCAAATCCTGAAAGATACTATGCCGATAGGAAAAATTATGTTCTGACGCTTTCAGGTAGAAAACAGGGTTTGGAGAATTGAGCTTTTCTTGGGTAGGCAAAATAGCTCTACTGCTGTAAAGAACATCTTTGATCTCGTTTCCGTAGGCACCGGCATTCATAAAAACAGCTCCTCCTACAGAGCCCGGAATTCCACTGGCAAATTCCAATCCGCTTAATCCATTCTCACAGGCAAAATTACTTAAGTCCTTAAGGGTAACTCCACAGAAAGCAGATAAATAGTGCTTACCTAAAGTGATTTTATTAAAACGCTCCGTGCTGATAACTATTCCCTTTACTCCCTTATCCGATATGAGTAAATTAGAGCCCTTCCCCAAAATAAAATAAGGAATATTATGCTCAAGGCAAAACTTTAAGAGAGTAACTAATTGTTTTTGGGTATAAGGAGTGCAAAAAACCTCAGCGGGACCCCCTATGTTAAAACTGCAATGTTCTTTTAGGGGAACTTCTATATGCACAATGCCCTCATCAATTAGTTGAGGGTATTCCTTCCGTAACAAAAGAAAAGTATCCATACTCAAATATTGGCAGGTAAAGGATTAAAAAATTTACCGATTTCAGAAATGAGGTGTTGTTCGTCTTTCAATTCAATACAGCGTCCTGGTAATATTTGTTTAAAGTAAATGCCATATTTCTTTTTGGAAACACGGGAATCCATAATAAGAACTACTCCCCGGTCTGTTTTACTGCGGATTAAGCGTCCAAAACCCTGTCTTAAACGCAATAAAGCATTGGGCAACATCAGATGCATAAAGGAATCCTTATTTTCCCGTTCCAGTTTATCTATAAGTGCTTCTACCAATGGCTCGGAAGGCACTTGAAAAGGAATTTTGTATAAAATCAATAGAGAAAGAGAATCCCCTTGAATATCCACCCCTTCCCAAAAAGAAGAAGTTCCCAATAACACGGCATTTTTGCTCTTCTTGAATTCATCCAAAAGGGAATTTCTGCTTACACCCTTTCCCTGAGCAAAAAATGGACGATTGAGATGAAAAAGGGTATCGCTAAGATGATTGTAAACAGCATCCAAGTCCTTATAGGAAGTAAAAAGTGCCATCGTTCCTACATTCGTAGTAGTCAATATTTGTTCCAAACATCCCAATGCCTGACTTTGGAAGAATTTATCCTTATGCTCAGGAAGAAAACTGCCAATTAACAATAAGGACTGCTTATCATAATCAAAAGGTGATTCCACAATACTCTGCCTAACATTCTTTTCTGTTACCAAACTCAAGCCCGATTGATTGAGGAAAAACTTGAAAGAACCTCTGATAGATAAAGTGGCAGAAGTGAAAATAATACAGGGGATATTTTGATAAAGCAAACGGTTAAGATGTTCTCCAACTTCCACAGGTGCATAACAAAAAGTGCTGATAGGAACATTGCGTTCCGAAATGGGATCGTTTTCAATCCATAAAGCATAATTATCCAAATCGGGATTAAGAAGTTGTAAAATTATCTCTTCCGTTTCCATATAGCGGGATAAATAACCCTTCAAATTATCTTTCAGAACATCCAAATCCTTCACTTGATTGCTGTTTAAAGTGCTGAAAACATTATCCAGGGCAGTAAGGTCTTTCAAAATATCCTTGAAAGCAAGAGATAATTCCTTCAGAAGGGTATAGATATCTTCAAAAGCATTGATGTCCTTTATCCGCAATTTATTATAGCTTTTTGCTTCAACACAATGGTCTTCCGCTAAACTGAAAAGCTTTGTTATCACCTGCCTCTGACTGTCAATTTCCCCTGTCAGTTTGGTGCAAAGGGTTTCTATATGCGTCTTTTTGTCAGTGGTTAACATACTCTTCTGCAATACCTGCATAATTTGGGAAAGAAAGCCCCCGGAATATTTCCTGGAAGTATAAACAAGCTGATTAAATAAGCTGTTGAGGTCAACATAACTTAAAGTAAAACCCAGATTTTGGGAAGCAGCGGACATCAGATTATGCGCTTCATCAATTACCAGATATTGATATTCACCTAAAGTGGAATTATCCATTTGAGCATCTGCCAGCAGCAATGAATGATTGGCAACTACAATAGATGCTGTCTCTATATTCTTGCGCAATTTCATTACATAACAGCTATGGAACAAGGGACACTTTCTGCCTCCACAAAGATAGCGATCGGAACATATTTTATGCCATAAAACTCCAAAGCGGTTTTTATCAAAAGAAGAATTTTCGGAAACATCACCTGTATTCGTATGTTCTTTCCAAACCAGAAGATTCAGTAAACCATACGCATCGTAAGAAGTTATGCCTCTTGTTTGTTCCTGTAAAAGTTCCTGCCACCTTCTTTCGCAGATATAATTTTCCCTACCTTTAACTAATACGGCTTGGAAAGGCAGGGGCAATATTTTTTTCAGTTGCGGTAAATCCTTGAAGAAAAGCTGTTCTTGCAGATTTTTAGTATTGGTAGAAACAATTACTTTGCTCTTATTCCGGTTACTGAAATCAATTGCCGGAACCAGATAAGCAAAGGATTTTCCAACTCCCGTTCCTGCTTCTACCACCAAAAAATCCTGTTTGCTAAAAGCATCAGCAACCTCTTCTGCCATAGTCATTTGTCCGGAACGAAATTCAAAATTGGGAAATTTGGAGGCAAAAATTCCATCTTCAGCAAAGACCTCCGGAATGCTTTTTATAGAACCTGCAGCAATATGCTCAATAACATTGTTCAGTTCATTGACTAAAGGAACCGTTTTTTTACCGGAAAGAGCTGATGAACGCTGTTGTCTCACAATCCATTTGATATATTCATACAATCCGCTTTTCAGATTTGCCTGCATAGCTAAATCCATTAACCGGGCATTAAGCATATAGCCATAATGATTTAAAATATAATTGGTTAAGGCATTAAAGAGCTTTCCTGTTGCCAGGGCATCAGCATCTGCCTGATGAGCATTCATTAGTTCAATTCCGAAAAAAGAAACCAGGGTGCTTAATTTATGGTCAGTTGTAAAGGGTAAATAAATACGTCCTATTTCTGCTGTATCCCAATGCATATTGCTGATCGGGAAACCCCCATTATCCACGATAAATTGATTGAGAAAGTTAAAATCAAAACCAATATTATGTCCCACTAAAATGCTATCGCCAATAAAATTACAAAAATCCTTCAATACCTCTTTTATAGGAGGTGCCGTTTTTAGTTCCTGAGGCGAAATATGAGTTAAATGCTCAATAAACTTGGGTACTTTCCCTTTGGGCTTAACCAAACTGACAAACTGATTAACAACTTCTTCACCCTTAAAGCGCATACCAGCTATCTGAATAATTTCATCCCATTCCGAATTTAAGCCGGTGGTTTCAATATCTATAGCTACAAATTCCAATTGCTCCAAAGGCAGGTTGTTAAAATTCTCCGTGTTTTTTACTTCGTTGTTTGTACTTTCCACATTTTATCCTATTCGTTAATCCTCTTCGCGGTAAAGATTATAACGCTGCATCTTTTTAATTAAGCCCTGACGCGAAAGCCCCAATTCTTTAGCTGCTTGGGTTTGATTCCACTGAAATTTTTCCAGGGATTGAGAAATCAATTTGCGTTCCAGTTCTTCTATGGCATCCTTTAGGTTTTTCTTTCCCGAAAGCATAGCGATTGTTTTGCTGTATTCAATATGACGGTAAACTTCTTCACTAAAATCACTGGGTTTAATGAAAGTATTGGGTTCAGCCAAAGTTACTGCTCTTTCAATTTCATTTTCCAGCTGACGGACATTTCCAGGCCAGTCATATTGTTCCAAAACCTTCATTGCTTCAGCTGTAAATCCCATAACATTTTTATTCATTCGTTTATTGTATTTATCCAGAAAGTGTATTGCCAAAAGAGGAATATCACCCGTTCTGTTTTTCAGCGGCGGAACATCAATTCTGATAACATTTAAACGGTAATAGAGGTCTAAACGGAATTCTCCGCTTTTAACTCTTTCCATTAAAGGTGTATTGGTAGCGCAAACAACTCGCACATCAACCTTTTCCGTTTTTGTAGCTCCAACTCTTTTAATTTCTCCTTCCTGCAAAAAACGCAGCAGTTTGGACTGTGTGGACTGGCTGATATCGGAAATTTCATCCAGAAAGAAAGTTCCACCATCTGCTATTTCAAATAAACCCTTTTTATCATAAGCAGCACCTGTAAAAGAACCCTTTACATGACCAAAAAGTTCACTTTCCAGTAAGGTCTCGGGCAAGGCACCGCAATATTGAGCTACAAATGCTTTATTTCTTCTGTTACTGCTATAGTGTAATGCTCTGGCTATCAATTCTTTACCTGTTCCGCTGGGACCTTCTAAAAGCACTGTAGTAGGCGTATCTTTCACCTTTTCAATAATCTCAAAAATCTTCATCATCTCAGGGCTTTTACCTATTATATTGGAATAGATATTATTGGAGCTAAGCTGTTCGCGGATAACATTATGGCTTTTTTCCAGATTGGCACTGAGGATGTTTTCTATAATTACGATAATTTGATTCGAAAGAGCGGAAAGCAAATTGATAATCCTTTCGGAAAAATATTTGGACCCGCTTTTACAAAAGAGCAAAACCACTCCCATAGTATTTTTACGAATGGAAAGAGGTAGAGCTAAAATATTATTATAACTGGGAGCAAAATGCGGCTGTTTGATGTTTTCCAGCTTATTATTCTGATACACTTCATAACAAATATTCTGAAATTGGTCGTGATACTTATCTTCAGGAGAAAAATTATGATAAATTCTATATTCCCAGGCATCCGGCAAACTCGGATTAGGATGCAGTAAAAGCATTCCGCCATCGGCATTGGCAATTTCCACCAAACTGGAAAGGGATTGTTCAATCAGCACATCCAAATCGGTTATCGTATTCAGGTTTTGGGTAATTTCATAGAACTGATTCAGCAAGTTTTCTTCAAATTTTACTTCTTCCATTTGCGAAGAATATTCACGGGATATTTTTTGCATTAGGATGTCATTTTGTTCCAGTAACTTAATAGAGCCGTATCTTTCAATTATTTTGCGGTTATTTTTCAAAATTTCCATTGCCTGTTCCCATTCTTCCATATCCAAAAGCACACCGGCAAGTTCATAATTGGCTAAAGAAAGTTCATAGTTACTGCCTGCTTCTACAAAATGTTTAATTGCCTCATTCAGATAATCCTTTGCGGATTCCAAATTTTTCCTTTCCAGCAAAGCACGCAGGTATAAAGAACGCCCTATTTCAAAAGGCAGATTTTGTTCAATCGCCAGTTTTTGAGCTTCCGCCAGATAATAATCGGCACTTTCAATATTGCGGGTTAGGATAAAGTAATATGCCTGTTTCAGATAACCCTCAATAATTTTATCCCGGGCAGCAATGTTTTTAAAGAAATCCAAGCTTTCAACCAGATAACGATAGGCATCCTTAAATTTATGCAGCTTAGTAAAAACACTTCCCAGATTGCCATACAATTCTGCCTTAATATAATCATCCGAAACGGCAGGAAGCAATTCCAGACCTTTAATATAAAGATCATAAGCCAGGTTCAGTTCATCCTGTTTTTCATAAACCTCGCCCAGGTTATTAAAACTGCGCAATAGACCTTCGTTAAAACCGCTTTCCTGAGAGAGTTTAATGGCTTTTTCATAGTAAGAAATGGATTCTGCCCAGTCACCTTTCTTGAAATATAAACCGCCCAGATTATTTAAAGTGGCAATCGTATTACGCTGAAAACCAAATTCATTAGCCATATCCAGCGACTTTTTTAAGGCATCTTCAGCCCTGTCATAGTCACCGTGGTCCATTAGCGTAACACCTATGTTATTATAGATATTAGTAATATTATAGGGTTCAGCCAGAAGTTTCTGTATTTTAAGTGCCTCTTCCAGGTAATAAAGTGATTTTGCCGGATCACCTTTATCATCCATTAAACCGCCTAAGTTATTATAACATACAGAAATGCCATTCAGGTTAAAATATTGTTTTTCCAGTGCCAAACTTTTCAGAAAATAGGTTTCGCTCTTTTCCCAAAAACCCTGACACATATACAAAACACCCAAATTGTTATAGATAGCAGCTAAACCGCTGTGATCTTTGGCAAGAGAATAAAGCGTTTCTGCTTCATTGAAAACCTCTTCCGCCTGTTCCCATTCATTTATGTAGTAGTGTATTTTCCCGCGTATTTTTTTGGCTTCGGCTTGAACGCTGTGTCTTTGTTGTTGATTAGTTATGCTGTTTGAAGAATGGCTGGCAATATCCAATGTGTTGAATGCTTCATTAAATGCTTCACTTTCCGTTTGAATATCAGCTTTTAACAGGAGAATTTTTACTTTCCAATAGGGGTCTATCGTAGCCGGAGAATACTGTTTGATAATTTCCAAAGCAAAAGCGGAAGAATTTACGGCATAGAGATCACTGGCAAGCTTATAAACGATTTGCTCTGCAGGAATATTGTTTTCCGTAGAAATATGCAATGCCTGACGAAAATGATCTATCGCTTTGTCTTTCTGATTTAGCACTGAATATGCTTCAGCAATTCTTTGCGTGCTGGCTAATTTGTCCGCGGGACTTTTAGTATGTGCCAAAACATATTCTTCCAGTTTTAACACACTTGCGGAATCGTTGATCTGAGATAGCTCGGAAATTACTTTACCAAAGAGAGCGGAATTGTATTTTTTATTTAACATCTGCAGAGAAACCAAAATCTGGGGATGCTTTTTCTCCTTTTGCAGATATTCCATCAGCTGATTCAATAAAGTGCCTTTGAACTCCTTCAAATTGTTATTCAGCCATTCCGAAAATGCCTTCTTCTTCTGAATGGACAATCCCTTTTCCGGTTTGGAAATCAAATTCAAATTATATAAAGTAACCAAATCCGTCTTTATATTTTGGGGATTGCCCAACGCTTTAGCTAAGGCACTGGCATCAAATCCATCCAATACATACATCGCAGTTAGAATTTCTTTCTGTGAGGGACTAAGGGTTTCCAGCGTTTCATAATAAATCTGTTCAGCATCAAAGGTCTTTTCCAGATAAGGTCCCAAATTAAACTTCCCCTTTGGCTTTTGGCTCTTCATCTCCTTCAAGACCTTTTCTATGATCATCAGGTTGCCGGAAGTTATTTTCTGAAATATTTCGCTTTCACTGCTACCTGTAAAATCCGTCTCTGGAAAGGTTAATTGTAAAAGCCGCTGACATTCCTCCACTCCTAATGTGGGTATATTGTCCAATTCCGCAAAAGGAAATAAACGCGTTTGCGTAAAAACTACTATCTGAATTCCCGTATCTGGTAAATATTGAACCAGATATTGTAAATAATCACGGGTATAATTATCTAAAATATCACAATCATCAATCACCAGCAGAAATGGCTGAAACAGTTCCATCGCGTTTAAACGCTCCGTAATATAAAAGAAAAAATCGTATTTATTTACGGAACCTATATTATCACGAAATTCCCGATAATAACCATACAGGTCTTCTTCCGTTACCTCTGTAATCACCTGCATAAGCTCTGAAAAATGATTTAACATAAGGGGATGAGGGGAAAAATATATCCGCTTCGCATATATATCTTCCACACTTTCCATTAAGGGCTGAACAAAATGACTTTTACCAGAACCCGATTTGCCTACTATTTCAATTAGATGACTCTTTGCACTGTCACTTAAGTAACCCATTGCCTTGGAAAGCGCTATCTTGTTTGTTATATATGCATCCAGCTGTTGGGTTATGTTCTCTGCCATTTTTTTTACCCCTCTTGGAATTTTGTTTACAGTGCACCTGTAAATAGTGTTTACAACCTGTCAAGTAAAAAGTATAATTGAGATGTCATCCCCCCTTTTTTTAGCCCGTAGGGCGACCCTTTAATAGCGATGGAGGTGTAAGCCCCTCGTAAATGTGGAAAAAATATACTCTCTGCTCTCCGCTTCTTTGCCCTCTGCCAAAAGCCCCAAAGGGCAACACAATAATAGCGATGGAGGTGTAAGCCCCTCGTTAAATGTGGAAAAATAAACTTTTCATTTCAGTGAGCCACTTCTTCTCTGCCACCAAAGGCCTGGGGCAAATTATTAGTACTGATTGGAGCTCTCTTCTTGCCTGAAGTTCCTTTAGTATCAATCCGGCTTCTATGGTCTTACCAACACCGACGCTGTCAGCAATCAAGAGCCGGGGGGCGATCAGATCTAATAAACTTCAATACTGTTCTGAACTGGTACGGAATGTAATCAATCCTTGCTGAGTTCAAAGAGTACAGAGTTGAGAGGTTTGGTTGTCTTATTTGGAGAGCAGAAATTGCTGCATTACACTCATCAAGACACATATAGTGTAGATACTTCTGTGGAACAGCCTCTAACTGTGATTCATAAAAGCTTTGAGGACTACTCTCTCCGAATACATCGATCCTATTCTCAGGTTCACTACTAAGAATATTAACAATAGCATATTGCTTATCATGGGAAGATTTCAATCGAACAATCTGACCTTGATGAAACTCTTCTGTAGGTTTTTGCTCTGTTGGTTGAACTCGCTCTCGAGTGATTCCCTTGATTACTTCTTGCTTTTGTTGCTGGATATCATCTATTTGTTTGTTATCCGCATCGATTATCTTGAGGAACCTTTATATAGTATCCAGGTCACGATATAGATCATCATCGCTGACAGGATTGTTGTTTCGATGTGCCCAGCGATTACGAATTGATATCATCTCCTTAAGGTAATGCCTTTGTTCTGGCTCATATCCCATTTGGGCAGATATGCGGAACCAGTTCTGATCAAATATCCTAAGTAGTGAAGTAAGGTCGAGGTTATCAAGAGTTGTATCTTTTGATTTTAGGAGAAAATCCTTTTGTCTTGGATTCAATGCAGCAAGAACTATTTCTTGCCACCAATTGTCACAAAGCTCTGGTAGTAGTAGTGTTAGATACTTAGCAATTTCGTGTGTAGTTAAGTCTTGTAAGTCGTACATTCTTGTCCCCTCAAATGGACACTAATAACCACCCTAAATCTTCAAGCTTTTTATGAGCTGTTGTAGGAATCCTGTCTTTATGAAATGCTGCACATAAAAAGTGGGTAGGTCTGCTCATTGCGACATAAGCCACCTTAAGGGCGCATTTCTTATTCTTGCCGTCTTTAGATGAATAAGTTTTATCGCCGGTTAGGTAATCAAGGAGCTGATTACCGTTGAAGTCATAACTAAAACACTCCAAGAATAGCGTTGCAGTATGAGTTTGCCCTTTTACTGAGTGGATCGTCCCAACTTGGATATCAATGCCATTTGAAGAGAAGACATTACTCACTGAGGATGTATTTTCAATTTGTTCTACGGGATTAGTGATGAATTCATATACTTGGGATACATCTATTTTAAAATACGGAAGCCAGGTTTCTTTCAAATATTGAATTATCTGCTCAAAAACACAATTAGGGTATACATCATTTCTATGAGAGCATGCTGTATCGTCACATGCATGTTTGCTGATTTGCTTTACCCACATTGCCAATTTTGTTTTAAAATCAGTGTAAAACTCCTCATCGCCCATAAGATACTCACATAATGATCGCTTCGTGAACCTCTTTCCATTTATTGGATTGTTTTTATCCCCTTCGCTCAGTACTCTAAGGAATGAACTTAACAATGAATTAGAAATCATTGAGGGATTCAATTGTGATTGTGAACCGATGGGTCTGACCAGATAATTCTTAAGCGAATCGTATATTGGGTTACCTGACCTTACTGGCCTATGATATTCTGGAAAGTACGACTTCACACTTGTCTTTTCCTTTCCATCGTTAGTAGTTTCTTTATTATCATGGGTCCACCCGACAGCATAGTACACTGGGGTTTTACTAGTATCATCAAATTCACTTTTCCATAAGTCTTCCCGTTCCCTGATCAATTCACAGAATTTGCTTAGTACATTTAATTGTGAATCATCGCCATACAGTATAAGAACTGGCGATAAGCGATCGTCGGCTCCACGATTAACACCTTCTAGACTATCCTCTGGCTTGATGCACACATTGTGTATCCCTTTTGCTATTTGTGACGAGATTCTCTTTGATGATGATATGGTAATAATCTTATCCGATAATCCCCAAGCAACATCATCCGAAACTACAAGGTCATAGATTGCCTGATTGGGGTCACCTATCCTCTGCTTTACAACACTGTCATTGAAAACTCTGTTTATTAGGTCATTTTGTCTTTGATCGGTGTCTTGCATCTCATCGACGAAAAGGTAGCTAAATCTTGTGGATATTGACTCAGGTAAACCTGGGTGTTTTGCTATATAGTTTTCTGCAAACAGGTATGCTTCATCATATCTAATAATGCCATCTTCGATTAGATGTTTTTTTACGGATAGAAGTTCTTTATAACTCTCAGTCTGCTTACCAATCTTGAGTGAAGATGTCTTTCCATCAGAGGATAACATGATTTCATCTGAGGCAGTTAAAACCAGGGAAGCTATAATATTTATATGCTGATTCGACACCCAAGTTTTGGTCGTTGGTTTCAACCTCTTCCAAAATATGCTCTCTGCAAGCAATGAGTCAATGGTTACGTTTCTATGCCCATATTCTTCAACAAATGCAGGGATTGCTAAAAATTTATCTACAAAGCTCTGTATAGTCCCAAAAAAGTTCGGATATGTAAACAACACCGAGCTGGCTTTTCCCATTCTCCGTTTGATCTCATCAATGGCAACATTCGTATGAGTCAAAACACAAACTCCTTTGTTGCCTTCAAAGGGCATGTATTTAGAGAAAATGAATAACTTAGCTAATAAGGCTGTTGTTTTGCCACTGCCAGGACAAGCCACCACATCAGTTAACTCTAAGCACTTGATAAAGTTAACTGACTCTTGATCAAAATGATATCCATTTGGTAGAAATAGCTCCTCCGCTTCAGGTAAATGCAATAGGATGCTAAGTTCGTTTAATTCTGCCATGGGGTTACCCTATTTATCCTTACCGCAAGCAAACTTTATGGCATTTATCAGATATTGTAATTGATCATCTTTTTCAATGTCTTCTCTCAAAGCGTTTTTCTTATCTAACAATGTCTTTGCCAAGAATTGAGCAGTAAGAGCTTTTGAAAGATTCCCTAAAAATGGCTTCATCAATACATACGCATCAGAACTATCTTCAGGTGGTTCTATTCCTACTCCAGATAACTTAATGGCATCCTTCATTGCCGACAGCAATGCATCTTTTAGCACGCTATTTGCGAGATTGTATTCTAACGTCCATTCATTTGTAAATATCTGTATGATATCGTTTGCTGGCTGATACCTGTTAAGTGACTTCCTGTTATTCAATAGCTTGATGTAACTTTCTACATGTTCGGACTTGAGTTCACTTTTATCAGCAATATCATCTGTCGACAATTCATGATCCCTCAACAAGTCCTTGAATCTCGTTTTGTCGGTCTCAAGTATTACCTCACCACTCTCTAATACATGAATGTATACCTTGGGTGGGTTTTCTTTCAGGTACTCACTGCAGGGGACATCCCCATCACTAATAACGGCTACTTTTACGGGCATTATTTTTCCATCAGTTCTCTCGAATATCTTCACATATCGTTTCCAAGCCGTACTGCCCACATTTACGATTGAAACTCCATATTTATTGAGAGGTAGACCAATAACTTCTGCTAAAGCAGGTATAAGAAGATTCTCAGCATCTCCCTCGACTATTATCACTCCCTGCGCAAAGAATAGATTCGCTTTTGTAGCATCAAGGAATCTTTCTAAAAAATAAGCACTATCCTTATCAATCTCAGTATATTGCTTATCCTTCTCACGATTTCCGATCGGAAAGACATCATTGTCTTTACATATTAGTAAGCTATTGAGAGGTACTGAGGATCCCAACACAACACTATGAGTTGTTAGAAAGACCTGTCCGTTCACACCGATGTTCTCAGCGAAATACTTGAGTGTATTTATCTGGTAGTGGGGATGTAGATGGGCCTCCAGTTCCTCAATTATTGCAAGCTTAAGCCCAGTGTGATTCTCTCTTTTCAACAACATCAACTCTGCTGCTATGTAAAGGAGGTTCATTAATCCTAAACTTGGCGGATTATTGTCAATGTTTAGTGTTAGACGTTGAATTATAGCCCATAACTCAACACCCGACAAAGTCACGAATGGTTCGATTTTCTTGTCAGCAGAAGTAAATGAAGTCAGATTGTCCTTGATTGTATCAATTATAGCCTTGCCGTCAGCCTGAATATTACGCCTTAAGAGAGTTTTGATGCTCTCAAGTTGTTCAACGATAGCCAATGAATCCGGGTCACCCTTTGAACGATAATTATTTATTAGATGTTCAATCGATTCGAGAGCTTTTTTGTTCGTCTTGTCTGTGAATTCATTCTTTCCAGAAAAATAGTCACTGATCCCAGAATCTGCCAAGTCCACCAATTTACTTAGCGGATGATCTTTCTCTTCTTGTTTTGTTTTACATTTAAACTCACTTCGGCTCTTGAGTAACTGAGCAAATCTTGATCTTCGCCCTGCAGCCATTTCCATTTCAGCATCTCTTAATGGTTTTAAATAAGTAACTCTGAGTAGATCTCTCGCTCCAGCTTCTAGCTGGATTCCAACATTATCCATCCCTGCCCGTATCTCTTGTATTATCCTATTATCTTTCATTTCAGCACTCAACCAAACTCTCAGTACATATTCGTTATTGTCATCAAAACCGATCCATTCCAGAAAGTTTCCCGCTTCGGCATCTGTAAAACCAGTGAATTCACATTCGATCTTCAATGATTTAGCACGATCGCCATTGCTATAATGAAAATCAATCTCATCAATTCTGGTAAAATCATAACTCTGGGTTTGAAGCACATACCTTATAGCATCAACAATGGAAGTTTTACCTGATTCATTCTCCCCTATAAGTACATTGAGTCCTTTGTTAAACTCGATAACAATGCCTGGTTTATCATCTGTGCCTCCGTATTTACGAAAATTGGTAATTGATAGCTTGTGCAGATACATTTATCCTCCATATTGATTTTTACTACACATCCAACCCCGCTCCATATTCTTTTAGCCATTGCACCTGCTTCTGATAATCCGGGACTATCTTGTCCACTTCATTCCAGAAGTCCTTACTGTGCCTCTTATACTTGAAGTGCGCCAGCTCATGCACGATCAGGTAATTGATCATGCTCACAGGTGCCATCATAATCTTCCAATTGAAGTTCACTTTAGGCCTCTTATCTGAACATGATACCCATCTATTCTTCAGATCAATAATAGAGATTGTTTCCACATTAACCCCCATCATCTGTGCAAAACGTTGCACTCTTGGCTCGATAAACACCCTTCCACGATGGCGATAGAACTCTTTCAACATATCCCTAAGCTTATCTTCAGAGCCCTCAGGAGCATAGAAATACCTGCCCCTGAACTGGATGCCATCGACCTCATCGCTATATTGCAGATAGTAGTTTCTTCCCAGATAGAGGAAGGATTGCCCATTCACAAGTTCCCGTTTGATCGCCTTCTCGTTCAGTAGAGCACGTTTTGCCTGATATTTATGTATCTTATACTCATTCTTGCTCAGCAGGTTTTGAACTTCAACATCACTTGTCCCAAGTGGTACTATCACCGTAATAGAACTATCCCTTTCGATGTAGATCGATGCTGTCTTACGCTTGCTGTGCCTTACCACAATCTTATAATCGAGGATCATGAACCCTTCACCTCAGCTTCCCGTTTATGAGCCAGATTGATAAGATCTACAGTCAGCTTTGCCGCAACTTCCTGCAGAGGTTCTATACCACAATACTCAAGCTCGTCCCGGATATCGCCTTCCAACCGTCTGCGCTCATTAGGTTTCTGCCAGAAATTGGGTATTGAGAATGATTCTTTAATTCTGGCGTAGATCAATTCTGATAATTTCGCAACGGCTATTATTTCCTTGCTGTTCATCGTAATCCTTGCTTCCATCAGCATCAGATCAAGAAATGGCATCACCGGACTATCCACAATGCCTGCTTCATCAGTTCTGCCTTTGCCGATATCTTCTCTCAGTTTGGTGAGCTCCTCAATGATTCTATCCCAGTGTTCCTTATACGAATCCAGAATCTTCTGCAACCGCTCATAGAATCCGGTATAAAGGGCAGGGTCATTCTCCATATTCAGATTGGAACTGGTATTTTTCAACTTATCCAGATTCCTTTTATGCTCGATCAGGGTGAGGCTTTCTCGGGTATAAATCGCGGTGTGAGATAATTGATCTTCCAAATCCAGACGATTATTGATCATAACCACTTTATAGTCCTTGAGACCATCGTGAGGGATTTTCCTGAGCTTTGCGTATGCCAGATCACTCCACTGCGTTCGAAGGGGGTCTTTCCAGTTCTGAGTCGCTCAAGGATTTTACCTACTGCACGGTATTGCTGATATCTGCAAATGATCTTAACCTTCTCACCTCGCTTGATCTCCATATAGAGAGTGAAGTTCTTCAAGATATCCAGCAATATAGTCTTATTCAACATCCCGTGGATCATCACTTATTGTCGCTCTTTATCCGGTGAGACCTGGACGGTCTTATATTCTTCGGGGAAGATATCTTTCCAGTGTAAATAGTGATCAAACTCTCCAGTGATCGTGCTAAACCTGGCTTCATTATCATAAGTGATGATGTTGAAGAGATTGCAATGGAAAAACCGCTCTTCGCCTTCCTTGATGCCATAATCATCCACTCGCAGGTTCGCATAATGGTTGAGCTGAATAAATGCCTCACTCAAGGGTTGAGCCACATCAATGTCTTTGCATTCCACCACTACGATCGGCAAACTATTGATGAACAGCACTATGTCTGGAATGATCGCCTGCCTGCTGTCACCGGGGGTCTCTATCTTGAACTGGTTGATAGCTATGAAGATATTGCGCTCAGGATGGGTAAAATCAATCAACCTCACCGTGGGATTATACTTTCCGGTGAGTAGGTTCTGATCCACAGTCGTATTGCGAGTTAGTAGCTCATATACTGCTTGATTCGCCTTGAGTAAGTCCATTCCTGGATGCATGGTCAGCTCGCTAACTACAGCATTAATCTGTTTATAGGATAGCCAACTTCTGCCATCCTCGGTTAGGTTGATCCTTTTCAGAGATGCCCGGAACTCGTTTTCAAGGATATACTCTCTGAAGCTTTCTCTCCTGCTGATACTGGGATCATAAGGAGTAAACCCGGTTCCCCGATCAATAACATCCCACCCAAGCTGACTCAGCTTATCCAGGAAGGGACGTTCAACACTATTGTATTCGGACATTATTCCTCACCAGTTTATATCTTCCAAACCTCTAAAGCCAATTTTATCAGTAATTGCTGTCTCTCGTCAATTGTAGCTGCATTCCAATCAGGGAATACCTTCAGAAATTGGTTAATCCTGTTTACAGATGATTGATTGCCAATGGTCGGTAATTCCACCAGACTTCGTGTGAAGTAGATTCCACAATCTTTGTAGAGAGGAGTTTTCAAGGAATAAAAGTTGTTGCTTGCCACTATGTTCAAAGGTTTCTGAAGCAGGGTTAGGTTGCCAAGCTTTATCTTATACTGATCATAATCTTTGCCAGGATTCTTCAATAGGAAGTCTGCTTTCAAATCGTTTTCCGGAGTGTCTGGTAGGATATGCTCAATCTCGAATCCCATGAAGTCCCTAAGAGTTCTTGGGTCTCCGATACCAACAAAATGTTGCTCAACATACTGCGCCATTTTAGCGAGGAGATACTTGGTTCTGTAGTATTGAAGTGTGCCCAATGAGTATGTCCCCAGGAAGACAGCCAGTTCAGTTTGTTTCGCTTGAACATTCGGGACAAAGTGTTTATCAATAAATTCATCCAACGCTGTCTTCTGAATATCAGGATCTGTTAGCTTGGTAATATCTCTCAGTTCTCCCACCCACAGTGCGAAGTATCTTTCCAATTCTTTTGTAGGTGTCTTTGTAAAGATGTAATAGAATAAGAAGATCTCAAGCTTTTTAACGAAGTGATTGAACAGATCAATAGGCAGCGATCGTACGGCAAGCATGAGAATGTAGTGTAAACTGAAAGCACCTCCACAAAGCATTCTCAAGTTATCTGTATATACGTTATCTTTGCCATCTTTATCCTTGCCATCTATGTATGACAAATAGCACTTCAGATTGTCAATCAGATGCTTAACAAAAGCAAAGGGGTCTTTCTTGTATCCGCAAAGAGAAGCATTCTTTTCATCTACCAGCCAATCATATATCTCATCTTCTCTGAGTATGTTGTCTTTTCTACTGTTATCAATGGGATAGTTCGACATTAGATAATAGCGCAGAAAGCGCAGCGGTTTTTCCTGTCTTTCCTCGAGTGGTTTCGTGATCTTCTTCCATTCATCTTTGAGCTTGGAGAACTCATCTGCATCCGCTTGCCTAAAAATCAGGTTCTTCATCAAGTCCATCGGATTCAAACCAATACCCCTTTCATTGATTGTCTCGAATATCTTCAATGCGCTGCCAATCTCAGTGGATATCTGAATAAAGACAACACGATTGGCGAGGTATGCCCAGAACTTGAGCAGTTTGTCTGTTTCGGGAAAGTTATCATTCAGATAGTCGTACACTATTCCATAGGCATTCACGATATTCTTGAGTGCTCCAAAAGTGTTAATTCCCGATGCCTTGATTGCTTTTTCAGTTGTTAAAGAGTCACTATTTGCTTTGATGATGCACTGCATTATCTCTAAGGCACCATCATACCTAGGCTCGAGCTTTAGTATCTTCTTTGTTTTTCCGGTATCTAATACCTTGCTTGATGATATCAGGCTATTGATCTCATTCTCTTCACCTCTAAGTTCAAACAGTGCTTTCATCGCACATAGGATCAGATAGAATGTGGTAAGCCTTTGCTGTCCATCAATCACGTCAAATTGATTGTTTGATTCTCTTGGAGTTACTATTATAGTTCCCACAAAGTATTCAGTTTTGCTGTTTCCGTCCATCTCATCGACAATATCATCCAATAGTCGGACTACTTCTTTCTCCTGCCATACATACTCCCTCTGATAATCGGGGACATTGTAAAAACACTCATTAAACGCCTGGTAGATAGTGTACTTGTGATTCTCAATTTTTGACATTAGCCATTCTCCACTTTATATTTATTTAGATTTACTCTTACTTTACCTGTTAACAGGTCTGCCATCAAGCCTTGTTTGATTTGATTGTATTCTGAATGAAGGGCTATCTCAGCTTCTACTTTTGTTTTCAAGCTTTGTATCAAGCATGCTATCATCCTTTGCTCATTTACCTGAGTCACACGTATCCTCAGCAGTTGAGTCCCAAATGTTGGTGTAAATTTTAACTCTTTGTTTATCAGGTTCTTTGAGGGCATCTTTTATCCCTCATTACTCACAATCTATATTAAGCCAAACTACCAATTGCATTTTTTTCATCTTCTTAATTCCAGTCAAGTTTTTTTCTAAACAAGCTACCTTGCTGCGTTGCCTCAAATGGGATCGGCTTTTTTAGGTTTTCTCTGATTCTTTCTATTAGCTCCGAAAGATACAATTTCCCGCTTATCCAGTCCTCTGAAAAGCTATGCAGGATAGCACCAAACAGCCGCAGGTAAATCTTTTCGTCCGGGAAGATCCTGATACATTTCTCTCTGAGCTTGAGCTCTTCATTTAGGCACTACAGTGAGTTGGTGCATTTGATTCTACTTCAATGTGATGCTTCCGCTCTTTCATCTTTCTTTCTCTTCGGTTGAGTTATGATCTTCTCCTTGTCTTTTAGTTTTGTTAAAATCATCAAAACAAAGTGCGGGATCCGGCTCAACATTTTCTTCATTAGGCGTTACCTTATTTACACCAACCTTTGAGACACTACCTGTATAATTCTTTGTATTATTGTCTTATCCATTGGTAATAAAACAATTAGCACTATTTTTTGTCGTCATTAGCTTATAATGCATAATTGCTTGTTACATAGTTGATTAAGTAACGACTCCGTAACACTTCCGTAACACTTCCCTTGTCTCGTTAGGGAATCGTTACTTGTTTGTTACTTTGTTGTAAGAAGTAGCACAAAGATAAAAACAAGCCAAAGTAAGGCAGGAGTTATCTGCGGCTTGATAACTTTCTCTGGGGCAATAAATTCTATAGTGTTTATACCAAATTATGCAGTTGAGGAAAAAAGGGTGGACAATTTCCGATTTGCCAAAGAGTTTATAGAATTCTTTGTGGTCGTTATGAGCCCTCATCGCTAAATTAATTTGTTACAATGTGCAAAGTTATACAAGCGATGACGACTCCTGAATTAATTCATTCTTCATTTTTCATTCTGTATTCAAACGAGGGGCTTACGCCACCATCGCTATTATTATTTCGCCCTCCGGGTTTTGATGAAATCTCAACCTTCTAAACCCTCTAAACCTTCTCAACCTTTTTTTCCCGAGGGGCTTACACAGCTATCGCTATCGTTGTTTTGCCCTACGGGCTTTTTTGCAAATATTGTTTTTTAAAATCCCATAAATCTTTTTATACTGTTTATCCTTAATCTATTTTATTTTTTTATTCTGTTCATTTCATATCTATTTTATTCTCTTCTTCAGCCAGTCCGAAAAGTTCCGGATTATCTTTCATAAACTGTTTATGCAATGACCAAAAAGCCGAATCCTCATCCTTTTTTCTTTTCAAATGAAAATATCCTATCAAAGAGACAACATAAGCTCCTATCGCATCAATTATCAAGTCCTTCATCGTATCTTTGACCCCTAAACGAGTATCAAAAAAACCGTAGACCTTTTCCAAATTCCGTGCTTTTTGCATATCCACCCCAAAAATGGCATCAATGGTATATTCAAAAATTTCCCATAAGGCACAAACCATTATCGCAAAACAGAAACTAAACAGCGCCATAAATTTCGGACTTAATTTAATATCTACCTTGTAATCCTTATTCATAGAATAAATTAAAATAAAACCTGAATAACTTAAAATTACCGCGGATGCCGTATGCAACATCCTGTCCCACCAGCGATAACGATAAAAATAACTGTGAATTTCTCCCAAATACATTGAGGCAAATATAAATAGTAAAATTATGATTTGCATGGAAGTAGGAATTGTTATAGCAATTCTCTTTTCCAGCACCGTCGGTAACATAAACAGCAACAAAGTCATTACCGCTGACCAAAGTGTCTCCCATTGCCTCAAATAAAGGTTGTAACCAATGACTAAACAGGTTAAAAGCATAAAGAAATAGCGCAGATATTTTTCTAACTTTTTGGGGTCTATCCTCATTGTTCCATCTCCTAATGTCATTTACTATTGATAAATGTCTTGTCATTCCCGCGCAAGCAGAAATCCAAACAATATTTAATATAATAACTCTCTTTTCAATTTGATAAATAGATGTTCCAATCTTTTTTAGTGCATTTATAATAATTTGTAACCAGTTGTCAAGCTAAAGATTCATAACCTCCCTTTCTAATGTGAATATTGAAGGAAAATGTCTTTTTCATTCCGCAAAAGCAGGAATCTGGACAAGTTCTGTCAAAATAACTGTATCTTCAATAGGGAAATTATATTATAGGACAATGCGATTTATCCCTTTTCTTTGTTTCTTCCTAAATCGCTACCCATCATCAACCCATCCAAAATGATGAGTGGATGATAGGCACATCATTGTTTGATTGTGTGCTGATGGCAAGGACGGAAAGGTCTTGATGTATTTAGAAAAGCAAAACGAAAAAAAACGCAAGTCAGGAGTCATCACAGCCATCATAAATTATATATAACCCACAAATTCATTTGCAGTGAGGACTCGTGACGATAAATAAAAAGATAGAATGCAAAAACTGGTTCAACCGGATTAAAATATAATGATAATTATTTAATAATACTCTGCGAAATCTGCGTGAACTAAATTTTTTATCTGTGTTATTCGTGAAATCTGTGAGAGATAAAGTTTAAGGTCGTCACGAATCATAGGTGGTACCAAAGATATCGTTAAGAATAAAATCATAAGGGTGCAAATTAAAACTCTCTACTTCTCGACTTCAAAAAATTCGCCGTTAGCGATGGCGGCGACCTACTCTTCCACACAGTTGCCCGTGCAGTACCATCGGCGCAGACAA
>JGI12104J13512_1000031_pt1 | contig 142436 bp, 103 predicted proteins | sample TerdegcTABiofilm_FD_13512 | JGI IMG/M metagenome (IMG submission 13512)
ATAGCGATGGGTGCGTAAGCCCCTCGTAAAATTGAGAATTGAGAACGGTGAATGAATGATAGAATGCAGATAACAGGATAGAAAGGAGTTACTGGATTATATTAGGAAAGTAATTATAAAATGAAAAATCTGCGTAATCTGCGAAATCTGCGTGCTTATATTTTTTTATCCGTGTGAAATCCGGGTAATCTGTACGAGGTATTTAATCAATATATTCCCTGATAATGTTTTCCAATTCTCCGCTATCTTTTAATTCCTTCATTGCCTTATTTATTCTGGTATTAATTTCTTTACCTGCTTGCATAGCCAATCCGTATTGTTCATTCGTTTGAATCGTGTAAACAATCTTAATCTCCTGTTGTTGGGAAAAATCCTTGGCTACCCATTCATCAAAAACCATCAGGTCTATTTTGCCATTAAGAAGTTCCCCCAAGGTTTCTATAACAGTAGGATAAAGTTTCAGCTTATTTTTGGGCAGGAGGTCTTTTTCCATCAGGTTTTCGGTTAAATATTGATGGCTGGTAGTGTTGCTTTGGCAGCCCACGATGTATTTTCCGAGGTCCTCAATCTTTTCTACTTTTACAGGAGAATTGGATTTGGCTACAACAGCCAGGTCTGTTTCAAAATAAGGAATAGTAAAATCCATCGTTTGTTTGCGTTTCGGGGTAATGGTAATAGCAGAGGCAGCAATATCAATTTTATTAAGTGCTAAAGCAGAAAACAGTTCATCAAACTGGTATTTGGTAATTTGTAATTGCATATTCAATTTATCCGCTATGCGTTTACAGATTTCTATATCAATGCCTTTGAATTCACTACCTTCTTGATAAGTAAAAGGTGGATTTTCAGCATCGGTTCCTACCCTCAATATCTTCTTTTGTTTCGGAGAACAAGATAAAGAAAAGAAGGCAATCAGTGCGACACCCAAAGCAATAAATATCCTGCGTAATTTCATTTTCTTACCTTTACTATATGCTTTTAATATAAATTATAATCCCCCTCGGATAAATTACAAGTATTTTATCCGTAAAATTACAAGCAGGTTTGTGGAAAAAAATCTACTTTAGCTTAAAAATAGCAGTTAAAGTAACGGAAATGCTTTTACTGCGAGTGCTGGTGTTATAAATTCCATAATCCGAAACCTCTGTAGAATAGGGCTCCGTAATTTGAAAAACACCTGCACGCGCCTCTCTTAATTTTCCCAATTTGGTATTTCCACTCCCGGCAATTTCTTCTGCACGAGCAACTGCATCTTTGGTTGCTTCGGAAAGCAACTGTTTTTTCAAATCCGGCAGTTTAGTATAAAGATATGCCAGGTTGGAATTTAACAATAAGATTCCGCGTTCCGCAAAAAAATCCGGTTTTAATGCCAAGGTCTCAATTTTGGGTATATCGGAAGAGACCACAAAGATATTTTGATTCAAGGCGTAACCAGTTGGATTGCCATAATTATCGGTGGTTTGATAACTGTTTATGGGCTGGATACTGATATCCTTTTCCGGAATTCCCTGTTCTTCAAGATAATTCTTGAAAGCATTTACATCATTGCTCATTTTGTTGTAGCCATCTTTCAAACCATCATGGCTTACATTGCGTTGCATAGTGAGATTCCACTTTACCAAATCGGATTCAAAGAGTTTGCTGGCATATCCAACTACACGTAAACTGGTTGGTGCCTGACGACTTTGCATAAAGAAATAGCCAAAAACCGTCAAACCGATGATAAAGGATAAACCAACAATTCCCCAGGTGCGGGCAACTACTTTATCCTTGGTGAAAATAAGCCAGATTAAACCTGCCGCAATTGCGATACAGATGATTACTAATAGTGCTGTGATCATTTTTTGCTCCTTAAAACTTAAAAATATGGAGAATGCTCTTTATCGGGAATAATATCCACCCAGCGTTTTTTTCCATCAAAGTGGAATTCCAGTTTCAATGTCTGATAGGGTAAAAGATCATTTACCAAAAGAGGCCATTCAATAACGGTTATTCCTGGTTCCAAGATATCAAACAAACCCAAGCAATATATTTCTTCTTTATTTTTCAAACGGTATAGGTCTAAATGAAACAGGGGAAGGCGTCCACCGGAATATTCCTTCATTAAAACAAAAGAAGGACTGTCTATTTCTTCTTCAATTCCCAGTGCCTTGCCAAGCTGTTTTACAAAGAAGGTTTTGCCGCTACCCAAATCGCCAAAAAGAGTTATAATATCCCCTTCCTTTAATAACGGTGCAATGTATTTTGCAAGGTCTATAGTGTCCTGCTCAGTAGATAAGTTTAGGGTTTTCATCTCAGCTTAAAAAGAATGATAAATGAATATAGTGAGATGGAGAATTTGTCATTCTTACGAAAGTAGGAATCAAAATATCTGCAATTCCCCTATCAAACCTCTCGGAAAAGAGAAAAGAAAAAGTTTGCCAAGGTCTTACCTTTAGGTAACGGCATTTTGAAAGGGAAGGCATACGGTTAATAAACATTTTCTGTGTATTCTACTTTAATCTCTTTTCTCTTCGTCAGGAGTCAGATATTTTTTACACCTAAATCACGGAGGACAGTGTTCCTCTGTGAAAAAGAAAGATTTGGAATTTGCGGAGCTCCTGCTATACAATTTTTCTGCACTTCTGACTTCATTTTACATTTTATCTTTCTTTCCCGTTATGAGTCCTCTTCGCTAAACTAATTTGAGATAAGGGTTAAAGATATATACTCCTGAATTCCTTCATTCTACATTCTTTCTCTTTATAAACAACTATCTTCTTTTGGTGCGGCAGGTAGCAATCGGCAGAATCATTTCTTCCATAGAGACCCCACCGTGTTGAAAAGTACCGTTAAACTGTTTCTGATATTGATGATATGCATTGGGATACACGAAATAGTAATCATCCTTGGCAAAGATAAAGTTATCCACAATGCTTTTGGAGGGCAGTCCAAAGTCCCCGGGTTTTTTTACAAACAGAGCGTGGCGTTCATTCACGGAAAGATTTTTTCCTTCTTTATAACGAACTGTTATGGATGTTTCTTTATCACCGATTACTTGAGTTGCACGGTTCACTTTTATAGAACCGTGGTCTGTAGAAAGAATTACAATCGCATCTTGTTTGGCAATCAGTTTCAGCGCTTCATAGAGCGAAGAATGCAAAAACCAGTGTTTGGTAAAAGCACGCAGACCTTCTTCATTGGGAATGGTTTCCTGTAAAATTTGATCCCGACTGCGATGATGAGCTAATAGATCAAGGAAGTTATAAACCAGAACAATGAGATTTTCCTTGTTCCAAGTTTCAATTTTGCGCAGGACAAAATTGCCTTCTTCCATATTGAAGATTTTAACATACTTGCTGGTAGGATCAAGTTTAAAGCCAAGCTCCTCAATATGTTCATCCAGCAATTGATGTTCATTGCGATTACGGCTGTTATCCATTTCACTGGAAGTTACCCAATAATCGGGAAAGCGTTTAGCAATATCAATAGGCATTAAACCACTGAAAATGGAATTTCTGCTATAGGGAGTGGCAGTTGGCAAAATGGAATAGTAGAGGTCAAGTTCTTCCTCAAAAAGTTCTTTGATGTAGGGTTGAATAGCCAGATACTGATCCAGACGCATACAATCAATGATAATAAAATAGATAGGCAGGTTTTCTTCAAAGTGCGGAGCTATATATTGGGAAATAAGGTCAAAACTTAAATTGGGGCGTTCATCACTTTTCAGCCAGTTACCGTAATTGCGTTCTACATAGTTGGTAAATTCAGTATTGCAGTTGCGTTTTTCCAGAAAATGGGTTTGGCGTAAACCTTCATCGTTAACCTGATCTATTTGTAATTCCCAATAGCTCAGTTCTCGGTAAATCTGGCTCCATTCATTCCAATCGGGATTAGCAAAAAGTTTTTGATTCAGTTCTGCAATATAGCGGGTATATTGTTGGCCTATTTGATTGGCACGAATTTCATCTGCCTGGAAAATCTTTTTGATAGCCATAATAATCTGATTGGGATTGATGGGCTTAATCAAATAATCCGAAATTTGAGAAGCAATTGCCTTATCCATCAAGCCCTCTGCTTCACTTTTAGTAACCATTACAATAGGCAAGGCAGGATTGATACGCTTAATTTCCTGTAAAGTTGCCAAGCCATCCAAGCCGGGCATCATTTCGTCTAAAATAACGAGGTCATATTTATTCTCTACTACCTTTTCAATAGCGTCGGTTCCATTATTACAGGTTTCAACATTATATTTTCTCTCTTCCAGGAAGAGAATAAAGGGTTTGAGAAGGTCTATTTCATCGTCAACCCAGAGTATTTGCATTTGTTTCATTGGATTTTACTCCTTTTTGTTTTGTGTTTCAAGTTCAAAGAGGTGTTGGCGCTCTTTAATGATCTTTTTAATGTTGTCCAGATCGGCATCTTGAAAATAAAGGGCGAGCTTGAAATTAAGCTCTTTGCGGGAACAATTAAACCATCCTGTCATCTTCTCCCAAAATTGTTCAATATAGACCTCTTTCAGGTCTATGTTTGATTCTTTTTCTTTTTGTTTCAGTTCTTTTATATGCTCGCGGAGTTCCTTAAAAGGCATTTCCTCCGCTTTATGAATCCATTCATCACGCACATTCCAGTCCGCATTTTTCATAAAGGGTTTAATCATCTGCAGACGATCAAAACCGATTTCTTTAACCTCGGTTTCGTCTATATCCATTTCTTCAATAAACAGATCAAAGGTAGACATAAGTTTTCCTGCCAGGGTTCCGGAAAGTTGATATTCCATTTCCACAAAGTCCTTAAAATTCTCATAGCCCTTATAAAGGTATAATTTTGAACGCTTGATTTCGGAAAGCAACTGACCGAGAGAGATAAAGTTATCTTCCAGTTTATCTTTCAGATTGGCAAGTGCATTAAATTTTTCTTCGGCACTCATTGCCTCAGGTGGCACTGTTTTTGGGGGCATCTTTTTATCCTTCTTTATTGTTAAATGAGGGGGTAATAAATATTTTCAGGAGCAGGGAAAACTCCGTTTTTAACTTCCTGGGAAAAGAGTTCTATCGCTTCCCTGATGTCATTATTTAAATTCGCATATTGTTTTACATATTTGGGCTGGAGATCTGAATAACCAAGCAGGTCGTGATAAACTAAAACCTGTCCATCGGTAAATCTTCCGGCTCCGATTCCGATTGTGGGAATGCTTACAGTTTCAGTTATTTCTTTGCCTAAAAGTTCAGGAATGCCTTCCAGAACAAGCATAAAGGCACCTGCTTTGGCAACTTCCTGTGCTTGCTTTAATAGTTCTTCCTGTTCAACCGGTTTCTTTCCCTGAACTTTATATCCGCCAAATTTACGAATGGACTGTGGTGTTAAACCTAAATGGGCACAAACAGGTATTTCCATATCCACAATGGCTTTTATGGCATCAATACGAGATTTTGAGCCACCTTCCAGTTTAACGGCATTAGCTTTACCTTGCACAATAAGCTTTCCTGCATTTTGCCTGGTTTGCTTTTCGGAAAGATGAAAGCTAAGATAGGGCATATCAGCTATAATAAAAGAATCCGGTGCACCCCTACGAACTGCAGAACAATGATAAATCATATTTTCCAAAGTTACCTGCAGGGTATCTTCATAGCCCAAAACTACCATCCCCAAAGAATCACCTACCAGGATGATATCTACGGAAGTGGCAGAAACACATTTTGCCATTGCATAGTCGTAGGCAGTAAGCATACAGATTTTTTCTTGGTGCTGTTTCATTTCCTTAAAAACAGCAATATCTGTTTTATTATTCTTGACTTTGGTCATTATCGGGACCTTCTCCTTCCCTATCTTCTATTTCAGAACTTGCACGGCTTGCATCTTCATCAAAAAGATTATCACCCGTATAAGTTCCCCTGTTAATCATTAAATCATAAATAACACTGCCATTATTATACCAGCCCAGAAAACGCCCGTGTAAATAACCATTTACATAATTAGCACTCATTTGGGGACTGCCATCAGGATACCACATCAGCATAGGACCGTTCTGTTTACCTTTTACAAAAGTTGCTGCCCTTTGTAAAAAACCATTGGGATAGCGTTCTATGGCAACTCCTGTAAAGGGTTTATCCTTATAAAGATAAATACTGTCTTGCAAAACAAGTTCCTTAAAAGGAACCGCATCTTTCGGTTCCTTCCAAGTTTTAACCTCTAAATATTCTTCACTTTTATTCTGTGCAAAGGCAGTGCCAAAAGCAAGGGAAAATATAAAAATGAATAGCATTAAAGGCATTACCGGGCAGTTTAGGAAACCGGTTTTTTTTCGGATACAGGATAAGGAACGCATATTATTTATCACTTGAGGACACATTTTTATCTCCAATAGGTTAGTCAATCTTTTTCTTCTCTTTTTTAACTGAAGCTTTTTATTATATAAGATAAACCAAATTATCTTAAAGTCAACCGAAAGGTTGATGTCCTCATCAAGCACAAAACGATAGGAATGTCGGTATTCCGGAGTTTTTCCTTGACCTAATAAATCACTATGTAAAAATTGTTTTATGGTGAAGAAACTAAAAATATTGGGTATTGAATACACCCTCTGGTTATACATAGTTGCCTGTATCTGCTGGTTTTTATTTCGGGTTTTCAGTATTTCCGCCAGTAGCTATATTATTTTTATCAGTCCGTTAATCATAGCAGTTCTTTTGTCTCAATGCAAAAATAATATAGGAGCAAAAATAATCATCTCGGAAGAGACAGGTTCACTGTGGAAGATTGAGCTGGCAATAGTAATCCTTATTACTTTTATTATGGCTTGGGTAATTGTAGATGTAAAGCCAATCGCTTTTTTTACTCAGGCAGCCAATACAAAGTCCATTATCAGTGGAATATTTAACCCGAATTTGAGACAGCTAGTTCCGATGCTTAGTGCTTTAGTAGAAACTATTTATCTGGCTTTACTGGCAACCGTTTTTGCTATTCCTTTTGCCTTTGTGCTTTCCTTTTTTGCTGCCAAGAATCTGATGTTCAGTTCTGTTATCGGCAGGATAGTGTATATTATTATCAGAACGATTTCTACTGTCTTCAGAAGTATTGAAGCAATTGTGTGGGCAATTATTTTTTGTGTTTGGGTTGGTATTGGTCCTTTTGCCGGAATGTTGGCTTTATGGATACATTCCATAGCTGCTTTGATAAAATTATACAGTGAGCAGATTGAAAATATTGATCCGGGTCCTGTGGAAGCTATAAAAGCAACGGGTGCCTCAACTTTACAGGTATGGCGTTATGGAGTTACACCTCAAATTTTGTCACCCTATTTGGCTTTTACAATTTACCGTTGGGATATGAATATCAGAATGGCTACAGTTGTAGGTTTTGTAGGTGGCGGAGGAATTGGTTTGGCTTTATATCAAGAACAGCAAATGCTTGCCTGGAGAAATGTAGGTTTAATAATGTGGCTAATTGCTTTAATTGTTTGGGTAATGGATATGTTAAGTGGTTACCTTCGTTCCAAACTTGTTACTTATTAGGAGATTGCAGAATGAATAATTTTAATCCGGTTGAACTGTTAATCAAAAAGCGTGATGGTTATTCTCTTGCTCCGGAGGAAATTTCTTGCTTCGTAAATGCCTATTTAAAAGGAGAAATTGCCGATTACCAAATGAGCGCTTTTTTAATGGCTTGTTTTCTGCAAGGTCTGGATAAACAGGAAATAGAGGCATTAACCAAGACCTATATTGATTCCGGAGGCACTATTAGTTTTGCAGAAGGTCTGCCTGTTGCCGATAAACATTCTACCGGAGGTGTAGGAGATAAAATCAGTTTAATGCTGGCTCCTATTGCCGCTTCTTTAGGATTGATGGTGCCAATGATTTCAGGACGCGGTTTGGGTCATACAGGTGGTACTTTAGATAAACTGGAATCCATTCCAGGATTTAGAACTTCCTTTTCTCTGCAGGAATTTAAGGAACTGGTGGAAAAACATAGTTTTGCTTTAGCAGGTCAATCTGAGGAACTTGTTCCTGCCGATAAAAAAATATATGCCTTAAGAGATGTTACCGCTACAGTAGAAAGTCCGGGGTTGATTACTGCCAGCATTATGAGCAAAAAAATTGCCGAAGGAGCAAAGCATCTGGTTATTGACTTAAAAATAGGTAGCGGTGCTTTTATGCCTAATATCAATAAAGCAAAAGAACTGGCTGAATTATTGATGGCAACAGGAAAAAGTTTCGGGCAAAAAGTGACCGTGGTCTTTTCCAATATGAATTCTCCTTTGGGACACGCTGTTGGAAATGCTTTGGAAATGATTGAGGCAATTGAATACCTGAAAGGAAACTATTTACCCGATACTTATGAACTTACTACTGTTTTAACCGCTCAAATGCTCATCAGCACTGGCAAGGCAAAGGACTTTGAACAGGCAAAAAAGATGATTGATGAAGCAGTTGTCAGCGGAAAAGCACTGGAAAAATTCCGGGAAATAATTATTGCTCAAGGGGGAGAACCAAAAGTGCTGGAGGATTATTCCCTTTTTGCCTCTTCACCTGTAATTTATCCTATCATAGCTAAACAAAGTGGTTGGGTGCATAAAATTGACTCCAGGGCTATTGGCTATGCCTTAATTCATATCAAAGCAGGTAGAAAAAAAGTTACGGACACTCTTGATTATGGAGCCGGTGCTTTACTTTATCCTAAAATTGGCGATGCAATAAAACAAGGAGAAAAAATAGGAGAAGTGCATTGTGCCTCTAAAAATGAGGCGGAAGAAGTAGCAGAACTAATTTTGAATGCCTATAAAATAGCGGATACCCAAAAAGAAAAGGAAGACCTCATCCTGGAAATCGCTTTATCTGAAGAATAAATCATATTAAGAAGGAAAAGTCGTTTGTCATTCCTGCACAAGCAGGATTTAGGTAAAATATTACAACTTGACTGCTTTTTCAAGACGATAACTATTCATTTTATATAAAAGCTGTAAAAATAATTTGCTTTTCCCCTGCTCTTGCTATATAATATAAATAGCACAGTATTAGGAGGTTAATATGACTGCCAAACGTTTTTACATCGCCGTTTTAATGGGGATCATATTGGGAATTATTGCCTGCTTAATAGCGGGAGGAGTAAACCCCAACCCCTTAGCTAAGAAAGTGCTTGCCAATATTTTTGTAAGCCGTGTTTTAATTGGTTTTGTGATTGGAATTAGTGCTTGGAAAATGGGCTGGTTTTTACATGGAGTGTTAATGGGACTGATTGTTGGCTTGCCTTTTTCCTTAAGTGCTATGGCTATACAAGTTCCAGGTATGGGGAAATGGGGAGTATTTTTCCTGACTTGGGCTTTGGGAGTTGTATACGGATTTATCATTGAGCTGGTAACCAGCGTTTTCTTTAAGGCAAAACAACCCTCGGCAAAATAGATAGCGAATTTAATTCATTTCCCCAAGTGTAGCCAGAGGACGCCATTCCTCCGCAAAAAAATCACTAAAAATGCGGAGTGTTGCGTGCTCAGGCTACAAATAAAATTTGGATTGACAAAAATCACGACCTTAAAAATTAGGTATTCTTGAAATGTGTTCCGGAATAGCTCAGCGGTAGAGCGGGTGGCTGTTAACCACTAGGTCGGGGGTTCGAACCCCTCTTCCGGAGCCACTTTTTTATGACCGGAATTTAAGTGTTGGATAATTGGTGCAATCAAAAAAAGAGTATTAAGGAGGCAAAAATGCTAACTGTAAACGAATATTTTGAGGGCAAAGTAAAGTCCATTGCTTTTCAAAACGAACAAGGCAACTTCACTGTAGGAGTAATGGATATTGGCGAATTTGAATTTGGCACTAATACAATTGAAAGAATGACCGTTATTTCCGGAGAACTTACCGTCCAATTACCCGAAGAAGAAACTTGGAAAAAATTTACTTCCAACGAAACATTCACCGTTCCTGCCCATAAAAAATTCCGGGTAAAAGTACAAGAACAAACAGCATATCTTTGCCGTTATGAATAATAAGGATTGATAAAATGAAAAAATATGTATTTATCACATTGGGATTTTTGGCGTTAGCTTTCTGTTTCGCAGAAGAATCACCGGTCACTTTATACCTGCAAAATCAAAATCTGGAGACCTATCAGCAGGCAGTTAATTATCTCATCAAAATTGATCAGGAAGGCGAAAGCGGAATGCAGGCAAAACTGAATCTTGCCTATATCAGCAATTTGGAATCTCTCCGGCTAATGGATTTGGCAAAAGCGGATATTGAGAATTTGAAACCCGGCGAACGCTTTGCCCTGGCAAATCTTTATCTGGAAATGGATAAATATGACGATGCTATTGATATTTATAATCTTTTGAACGAAGCAACACCAAAATGGAGCTGTCCCTGGCGTCATAAAGGAGAAGCCCTTTATAAAAGCGGAAATTATGAAGCCGCTAAAAAGTCACTGGAAATGGCAATTGAAACCAATAAAGAACATTACGATGCTTACCTCTGGTATGCCAAAACCCTCTATGAATTAAAGGACTATAAAAACGCTCTTAAAGCTCTGGAAACCGCTTTTGACTTAACTGAAGAACTTGAAGATAGCGGATTTGATCAGGTAATTCCGGAAGAAGAAATCAATCAACTTTATCAGGAACTGCAGAAATTAACCCAAAATAAGTAATACCATTTCTGGTAAAAATACATTGTCCTTCCTAAACAGGCGTGAATACAGAAGTGTTTGGAAGTTTGAGAGGGTTGATAAGGTTGAGAAGTTTGAGAGGGTTGATAAGGTTGAGATGCTCTCTGCCCTCAGCTCTCTGCCCTCTGCAAAAAAAGCCCGGAGGGCGATACAATGATAGCGATGGTGGCGTAAGCCCCTCGGAAAATGTAAGCCCTAACTTCTTTTTTCTTTTCTTCTTCCCATTTTCCAAAAAGCCCGGAGGGCGACACAATCATAGCGATGGTGGCGTAAGCCCCTCGTAAAAAAGTACGAAACAACCATCTATCTTTTTCCACTGTTCCCAGGTATATATATCTTGAAAATCCCTGTCATCCCATTCCTCACGGAGCTAATAAATCTTGATAGTTATTTGCTTGATATATAGTAAATTCTGTAACGACTCCGTAACACTTCCGTAACACTTCCGTTGTCTCGTTAGGGAATTGTTACTTGGTTGTTACTTTGTTATAAGAAGATGAAGCAAGCTGAAAAAGATAATAAATTAAAGGCGAAGCAGTTAACAGGAGGGCGGTAAATGATAATGTTCTTCCCTTTTGGCTAATCGGGATTCGGTAACTCCATAATGAAATAATATTATTTTTATATTTAATCTTCTTATTGAAGTAAAAATTATTATTATCTGTCGTTTCTACGGTACTCTCTCTAAAAGAAGGAGATATGTTGTTTTTATCTTCTCTTTACACCGGGTTAAAACCCGTCGTTATTATCTGTCGTTCCTACGGAACTCTTTCTGATACAAGGAGATATGTTGCTTATTTACACTCTTTGCGCCGGGTTAAAACCCGTCGTTATTATCTGTCGTTCCTACGGAACTCTTTCTAAAAGAAGGAGATATGTTGTTCATTTACACTCTTTGCGCCGGGTAAAAACCCGTCGTTAATACCTGTCGGAGTTGTCTCACAATCTCCAAAAAGACCATTTTTTACCATTTTCAGGTATACAAAGATATATTCTCACGAGGAGATTGTTCTTTAAAATGTTTTATATTTATTGTCTCATAACTAAGTTTTAGTTTCGGGACAGTCCCATTGAAAAGAGAAAAATAAACGCGAAAGACAAAAAATTTTTAATTTGCGCTTGACAGAATTTCGGCTATAATAATATTAGCACTCAATTGTATTGACTGCTAAGAAAACCAAAATTAAAATACTAAAATTATGGAGGAAAACAAGATGGCAAAACAAATGCAGTATGCACATGACGCCCGCACAAGTTTAAAAAGCGGTGTGGATAAACTGGCTGATGCCGTAAAAGTTACCCTTGGTCCTAAGGGTAGATATGTTGTTTTGGACAGGAAATTTGGCTCTCCCACAATCACTAACGACGGTGTGACCATAGCCAAAGAAATTGAATTGGAAAATGAATACGAAAATATGGGTGCTCAACTCTGCAAAGAAGTTGCAGAAAAAACCCATGACACAGCTGGTGATGGAACTACAACAGCTACAATTTTAGCTCAGGCAATTATTGAAGAAGGTCTGAAACATGTAACTGCCGGCGTTAATCCGATGTATCTGAAACGCGGTTTGGAAAAGGCAACTAAAGTTGTAGTGGATAAAATAAGGGAATTCAGCAAGGAAATCAAGAGCAGCGAAGAAATTGCACAAATTGCTGCAATTTCAGCTAATAACGATCCTGAAATTGGAGCTCTGATTGCTGAAGCTATGGATAGTGTTGGTAGAGAAGGCATTATCAATATTGAAGAAGCAAAATCCATTGATACCGGTTTGGAAAAAGTGGAAGGAATGCAGTTTGATAGAGGTTATATCTCTCCCTATTTTGTCACTAATGCAGAAAAGATGATTGCCGAACTGGAAGAGGCCTTTATCCTTTTATACGACAAGAAAATAACAGCTCTCAAAGAACTTCTTCCCATCTTACAAGAAGTTTCCCAAAATGGACGTCCTCTGCTTATTATTGCAGAAGATATTGAAGGCGAAGCACTTGCCACATTAGTAGTGAATAAACTGCGTGGTGTCCTGAATGTGGTTGCTGTTAAAGCACCCGGTTTCGGTGATCGCAGAAAAGCTATGCTGGAAGATATTGCCGTTTTAACTGGTGCAACTTTAATTTCCGAAGAAATGGGGAGAAAACTTGATAGCGCTACAATGAGCGATTTGGGACGCGCTAAAAAGATTATTGTGGAAAAAGAAAATACCACTATCCGCGAAGGAGCTGGTAATCCTGAAGAGATTGAAGGTAGAATTAAACAAATAAGAGCTCAAATTGAAGAGACAACTTCCGATTACGATAAAGAAAAATTGCAAGAACGCCTTGCCAAACTTTCCAGCGGAGTTGCCGTCCTCAGAATCGGTGCTGCTACCGAGACAGAAATGAAGGAAAAGAAAGCTCGCGTAGATGATGCTCTCCATGCTACCCGGGCTGCTGTTGAAGAAGGTATTGTTCCCGGTGGTGGAATTACTTTAATTCAAGCCGCTAAAGCCCTAAAACAATTAAAAGGCCTTTCCTACGAAGAAAAAATGGCTGTGGATATTTTGTCTAAAGCACTGGAAAAACCAGCTTATCAAATTGCCGCTAACGCAGGTGAAGAAGGCGCTGTAGTTGTTGAAAAACTAAAGAGTTTTCGCGATATCCATATGGGATTCAATGCCAGCAATGGTCAATTTGAAGACCTCTTTAAAGCCGGAATTATTGACCCCGCTAAGGTTGTTCGCTCAGCTATCCAAAACGCTGCTTCCATTGCCGGTTTGATGTTAACTACGGAATGCATTATTACCGATATTAAAGAACCTGAGCCAGCTGCCCCTATGCCCAATCCTAATATGGCTGATATGTATTAATATAATCCCGTCTAAAATAAAGAAAAGGGCTTTTCCGAAAAGGAAAAGCCCTTTTTGGATGAACGGTTGAAGTGGAAAGTGAAACACGGGCTAGAAAAAGAAAAGGTAAAATTATTATAATAAAATTCGCGAAATCTGCGTGCTAAATCGTTATGAGTCCTCACTGCCAAATAAAATTGAGGGATGTGTAAAATTATTAAAGGCAGTGACGGCTCCTGACTTTTCCTCCTCCAGACCTTCAGACCTCTCAACTAATAAAAATATTGACAATAACTTATCATTAAATAATAAAGCAATTATAGAATTTTAAGTATGGGAAAAACAAGATGAAACCTTTTAAGCCAGAAAAGCTTCCTCTTTCCTGTATTGATTGGGAAAGACAGATAAGTTTTATTAGCCAAGCTCATAATTTGTTAGGTAAATATGAAGGGATGTTACAAACAATAGTAAATCCCAATCTGTTTTTATCGCCTCTCACTACTCAGGAAGCAGTTTTATCTTCTAAAATTGAAGGCACACAGGCAACCTTGGATGAGGTCTTGCGCTATGAAGCAAATCCTAAAATGACACTATCTCCTGAAAGAAATGCTGATATTCAAGAGATATTAAATTATCGGAAAGCAATTAATTATGCAGTTGAGCGGTTAAAATCCATACCTCTATCCTTAAATTTGATCAAAGATGTCCATTCCATATTGATGAACAGCGTTAGAGGAATGAATAAAACTCCGGGAGAATTTAGAAAAGTTCAAAATTACATTGGTCCTCCAGGTGCAGATATTTCCCAGGCAACCTATATCCCTCCCTCTCCCGAAGAGGTGATGCCTGCTATGGATAATCTGGAAAAATACATCCATTATGAAGAAAAAGATACAATCGTTCAATTGGCAATAATCAAAGCACAATTTGAAATAATCCACCCTTTCCTGGATGGAAATGGAAGAATAGGAAGAATTCTCATCCCTCTCTTTCTGTTCTATAAAAATATCATAAGCAAGCCGGTATTTTACTTAAGCACTTACCTGGAAAAACATAGAGATGAATATTATCAGCACCTAAATAATATTACTGCAAAAAATGACTGGAACGGATGGATTTCTTTTTTCCTGAAAGCAGTTATTGAACAGGCAAAAATGAATATTGAAAAAGCAGGAGCTATCCAAAATTTGTATGATCAAATGAAAATTACAATTCCTGAAATTACCGGTTCCAAATATTCAATGCAGCTGACTGATGCGCTTTTTATATCACCTCTTTTCAGTATTAACGGTCTTTCCACAGCTTCAATGATTCCTAAAGCAACCATCATAAGAATAGTAAATATATTAAAAAATGAGAAAATCGTGACAGAAATACAAAAGAGCAGAGGACAAATGCCAGGATTGTTTAAGTTCAAAGCTCTTTATAACATTGTTAAATAAATGTATAACTAACAATAAATAAATAATATAGAGTGTTTGTGCCTCATCTTTAGTGTTTTATGCAACACAAAATCCCTTGTCTATATTCTATGAAACACAAGCGCTGTATTTCATTCTCTCTCAAGTTGTTATGATAAAATAGCAGAAAAGGTGGAATAGGATAACAGGTTAACAGGTGAAGGGGAAAAGTGAAAAAGTGAAACACATATTTAACATCGTAAATGACGGATAAAGGGTTTAGAGGGTTGAGAAAGTTTTTAGAGGGTTGAGAAAGTTTAGAGAGTTTAGAAGGTTTAGAGGGTTGAGAAGTAAAGAAATAAAGACCTTAAGATCTTTGCACCTCAAGACCTTAAGACCTTTCTACTTTCTATCTCGTCTTCCCAAATTTTCCTTGCCAAAAAAACCTTATTCAGTATATGAGGATTAAAAATAAACAGGAGGAAAAAATGTCAGACATACTTTACATTATCGGACGCGAGATTTTAGATTCACGCGGAAATCCAACAGTGGAAGCAGAAGTTCATTTAGATAGTGAGATTATGGCAATAGCAGCAGTTCCCAGTGGTGCATCTACCGGAGAACGCGAAGCCATAGAACTTCGTGATGGCGATAAAAAACGCTATGGAGGCAAAGGTGTCTTAAAAGCAGTTAGCAATATAGACAATATAAGTGATGAATTATGGGGAACTGATTCATTATTGCAGGGTCAAATTGATAAAATTATGATTGATATGGATGGAACTCCTAATAAAGCCAAACTGGGTGCTAATGCTATTTTAGCTGTTTCTATGGCTGTTGCCAGAGCTTCCGCTTTGGAATTGAATATTCCCTTATATCGTTATCTGGGAGGTGTTAATGCCAAAACCCTTCCTGTACCAATGAGCAATATTCTCAATGGTGGCGCGCATGCAGATAACAATGTTGATATTCAGGAATTTATGATTATGCCTTTAGGTGCAAAAAGTTTCAAACAAGCGCTACAAATGAATGCTGAGGTTTTTCACTCCCTGAAGGCAATTCTTAAAAAACGCGGTTTAGTAACTTCCGTTGGAGATGAAGGTGGTTTTGCACCTAATCTTGCATCCAATGAAGAGGCATTTATTGTAATTGTAGAGGCAATTAAGACAGCAGGTTACATTCCCGGAAAAGATATTTACCTGGCTATTGATGCTGCTGCCAGCAGTTTTTATAAAGACGGTAAGTATCTTTTTGAAGGAAAAAAAGTTAGCAGCGATGCAATGATTAAATATTACGAAAGTATGATTGCCAAATATCCTATTTGCTCAATTGAAGATGGCTTGGCAGAAAATGACTGGACTGGCTGGAAAAAAATGAATGCCAAATTAGGCAGTAAAATTCAAATTGTTGGTGATGATGTTTTCGTTACCAATCCCAAAATTATTGCCAAAGGCATTAAAGATAATATCGCCAATAGTGTTTTGATTAAATTGAATCAAATCGGAACCGTTACTGAGACCATAGATGCCATAAATATGGCTCATAAAGCAGGTTGGACAACCGTTGTAAGTCACCGTAGCGGTGAAACAGGTGATACTTTTATTGCCGATTTGGCTGTTGCTTTAAATACAGGTCAAATCAAAACCGGTTCCATTTCCCGCAGCGAACGAATTGAAAAATATAATCAACTCCTACGCATTGAAGAAGAATTAGGTGAGGCAGCGTATTTCCCAGGAAAGTCAATAATAAAACAACTATAAGATAAAAAAACCTTGCCGGAGCTGTTATAATTGACAGCTCCGGTTTTGGATTAAAAAAGTAATTATTTTACCATTGGGTATAATTTTCAGATTGTAAAGACATTTAGTTTATCCGAAAACAATGCAGTTTAGGAAAAATGGGTAGGCAAATTCATTCTTCGCCAAAGAGTTCGCAAAACTCTGAAAAATTAATGCTCTCAATTTATGGCGAATTGGAATTCAGCAAACTAAATACCTAATTTCACTTTTTACTATTTAATACTCCTCATAGTGTAAATTCTCTGGACAAGAACAACCACTTCCCTATAAATGAATAATATGAGTATAAAAAAGATGCACAACATAGATAAAAAGCAGAAACATAGTCGTCTTAGAATTAGTTTTCAGACCTCTATAACAGAAGGTATTTTTGCTCAGATTTACGGTAACCTGTCTGCAATCGGTTCTTCCTTTATTGTAAAGCTGATGGTAATTTTGGGTGCTTCACCAATGCACTACAGTTTATTAAGCGCTATAGGACAGGTTTCTGCTCTTTGGCAACCTTTGGGAATAGCTATTACCCATAAATTGAAGGAACGTAAATCTGCTTGTATTAAAATTACTGCTATAGGCAGGTTTTTGACTATCTTTTTAGGGCTGTCTTTGCTGTTTAATAATCATTTACAGGGAATCTGGTTTGTGCTTATACTGCTATTTTTTAGTGCAGGTTTACAATCTTTGGGAGCAAATATCTGGATTGCCTGGATAAGTGATTTGATTCCTCTTTCCATTCGGGGACGCTTTTTCTCCAGGCGCAATCAAATTTTGATTGGAATAGGATTGATAGTAAGTTACATAGTCAGTTTTCATATAGACCTTTTTGAATCCGCCAAAGGTGCTTTCAAACTTGGCTACATAAAGCTTTTGAGAGCAGAGAAATTCTTTCTTCCTCAAAATCAGCCCTGGTTTTTAGCCGGGATTTTTGTGTTTGCTTCTCTTATTGGTTTAATTGGTTTATTTTTTCTAAACCGTCAACCTGAAAGACCCTTGCGTCCTGTTCCGGAACAGCGTTTACGGGAACGTTATTCAGCTCCTTTTAAGGATAAAAACTTCCGTCTGCTTTCCGTTTTTGGTATTTGGTGGATGTTAGCCATTGGTGTAGGCAGTCCTTTTTGGGGACCTTTTATGATGAAGAAACTTTCTATGAGCTTGTTTGAAATCCAAATCTATAATACTTTAAGTGTGTTTTCCTCACTTTTATCTTATCAATTCTGGGGTCGCTTTATAGATAAAAATGGGAATAAAACAGCTATGCAGATTTGTATTGCCTTGGGAGGATTAAATCCTATGTTGTGGCTTTTTACCAGTGCCGGTAATTATTCCATTTTGTGGCTGGAAGCACTAAGTTCGGGTTTTATGTGGGCTGGAGCAGGAATTATAACTACCAATTTTATTCTTTCTGTAGCTGAAAAAGGGAAAGAACAGGTTTATTCGGGAATTTACGGAGCCATAACCGGCTTGGCAATGATGTTTTCAACCCTTGCTTGTGGTATTTTTTATCCTTCCTCACTCACAATTGGTAAAAGGATTTTAGAACCGGAACAGGTGATTTTCGGTGTAGGTGGAATTATGCGTTGGCTAAGTTTTATTCCTTTGTTTTTTGTGGTAGAAAAAAGGACTGTGCCTTTGCCTAAGGCATTGCTTTCCCTTTTTCGGGAAAAAACGGATAGGTCGCTTAAGAAATAATTGAACGATTTACTCTTCTATGTCAGGAGGAGGAACAGTTTGTTCTTCATAAGGGGCTTCAATTATTACCTGAGATGCTTCTTCCACTCTGATTTCATGATAGAAAATTGCATTGGCAGTGTAAATGTAACTGCCTAACCACAGGAAACCTATGCCGAACGATAAGACACTAAGTAATATCCAACCAATAAAAGAAAGCTCCAGCAAAAAAAGGTCTGTTTTATGGCCCTGCATCATTTCTTTACTGGCTTTAATTGCTTCATTAGCAGTAAGATTAGGATTATCCGCCATTATGAAAAAAGTCATTGCATAGGAAAATGAGGCAATGATTCCTGGAATAATCAAAAGTAAAGTCCACAAAAACACATAAATGAAGATTAATAATCCTGCCGTTAAACTACGGGTAAAATCCTTAAAACCTGCAAATATCATTTCTACACTAATTTCTTCACCGCGAACCAGTTTGAGAAAAATAATTGCCATTCCCAACGCTAAAGGTCCTGAAATAAGGAAAGAAACAACCGAACCAAGATAAGGAATTAAAGATAATCCACCATTAATCAGGTATAAAATAAGAATTATCAACGCACAGGGATTGTTCCATTTCCCTTTTAAATACTCTCTGGCATTATAACGAATTTCAGTATAGGTTAGCATAATCACCTCACTTGATTTCTTTTTTTAATCCTATTTTATAGAGGCAACTTAAGTCAAGTTATTTTTTAGGAGTATGACAAAAAATGTAACCGCTCACAGATATCACAGATTACACAGATAAAAATAATTGTTTCCCGCAGATTACGCAGATTACGCAGCCCAAAAGTATGGATTTATAATTTGTTCTTAGTTCTTCGCTAATTATAAAAAAATAGCGCGTAAAAAACAAATCCAGTTAATCCAATCAATTCAGTTATCTGTGTTCTCTTATCCAATCACCGTAAAAAACTTTGCACTCCCGCACTACGAACTAAGAACTATAAAACCACTCTCAAATAAAACTATTCTAAAGATATGCTACTATATTACAAAAATCATAGTTAAAAGAAGATATTAATTCCTTTACTATCCCTATTCTTTAGAATGAGTCCTAAACCATTTATTAACCCTCTTTTGCACCTCTTGCTTTTGTTGATATGTTAGTTTACTCTCTATACTTTTTACATCTTGTTCTGCATCAGTATATCCATTTCTGTAAGAAATTAGATACCAATAATAAGCTTCTTTATAGTTTTGTATTACTCCTTCTCCATTTTCATAACATACTCCAAGATTATATTGAGCTTCTGCAATTCCTTGTTCAGCCGCAATTTTAAACCAGCGGAAGGCTTCATTATAGTCCTGTTTTACTCCTTTACCATAATAAAAACAATTTCCCAAACTGTTTATAGCACCTGCATTACCGTGTTCAAACGCAGCTTTAAACCAACGGAAAGCTTCATTATAGTCCTGTTTTACTCCTTCTCCCAAATAATAACATCTTCCAAGAAAGCATTGAGCATTTGCATCACCCTGTTCAGCGGCAGCTTTAAACCAGCGGAAAGCGTCATAATAGTCCTGTCTTACTCCCTCTCCAAAATAATAACAATTTCCAAGCATATATTGAGCAAATGCATTACCTTGTTCAGCGGCGGCTTTATACCAGTAGAAGGCCTCATTATAGTCCTTTTTTACTCCTTCTCCATAATAATAACAATCTCCCAACCTGTCTTGAGCAAATGCATCACCCTGTTCAGCTGCAGCTTTAAACCAGCGGAAGGCCTCATTATAGTCCTGTTTTGTAAATTTTCCATAGTAATAATAGTTACCAATTTTCCATTGAGCATCTGCATAACCATGTTCAGCGGCAGCTTTATACCAGCGGAAAGCTTCATTATAGTCCTGTTTTACTCCTTCTCCATAGTAATAACATAAACCAAGAGAAAATTGAGCTTTTGCATAACCCTGTTCCGCGGCAGCTTTATACCAGCGAAAGGCTTTCTTATAGCCCTGTTTTACTCCTTTACCATAATAATAACAATCTCCAAGCATGTCTTGAGCTTTTGCATAACCCTGTTCAGCGGCAGCTTTATACCAGCGAAAAGCTTCCTTATAATCCCGTTTTACACCTTTACCAATGTGATAACATAATCCAAATTTCAATTGAGCAAATGCATAACCCTGTTCAGCAGCAGCTTTATACCAGCGGAAAGCTTCATTATAGTCCTGTTTTTCTCCTCGACCATAATAATAACAATCTCCAATACTATATTGAGAAAATGCATCATCCTGTTCAGCCGCAGCTTTATACCAGCGGAAAGCTTCCTTATAGTCCTGTTTTACGCCTTTACCATAATAATAACAACTTCCAAGAAAGCATTGAGCATCTGCATCACCCTGTTCAGCTGCAGCTTTAAACCCACGGAAAACTTCCTTATAGTCCTGTCTTACTCCTTTACCATAATAATAACTTCCAAGAAAGCATTGAGCATCTGCATCACCCTTTTCAACCGCAGCTTTATACCGCCGGAAGGCTTCCTTATAATCCTTCTTTAATTCTTTACCATAATAATAACAATATACTGGATTGTTTTGAGCTTTTGCATTTCCCTGTTCAGCTGAAGCTTTAAACCAACGGAAAAGCTTAATTATAATTTTTTTTAACCCCATTAACATAATATTAAGCTCCCCCGATATAGTATTGAGCTTCTGCATCTCCGGATTTAGCTTTTTGGAGTAAGGATTCACTATAAGCAAGTAATGCACTCAAAAGGGTAAAACAATATAAACCTACAAAGATAAGTATGAACCTCTTCATAATATTTACTCTCCTTTATCCAGTATCATAATTCCTCGCCAAGGACCATTTAATTTTTCACTTATAAAATAACCACCTTCCTGAAAGTCAGTAGAAGTAATAATTACTTCTAAAGAGACCTTCTTACCTAAATAAGGGGAAGGAAAAGTGCCATAGCTCCCTCTTGAGGAAGTAAATTGAACTTTATATATACAAATTGCCTGTACTACCATTGAGAAGCAAATTAAAATGCAGATCAAAACAAATATCTTTTGCATTGATACCTCTATATTTTTATAATAAAATATTCTATTATTGTGTCAAGTAAAATCGTAATTTCCCAAGGATAAAATGGTTGATGTAATGTATCAGTGAAAACTTCAAATCGTATCACCGAAAACTTCAAGCTTATATCACCGAAAACTTCAAATGGGTTCTGCCTATCCATAATAAAACTTGGGAAACACTGTCAGCATACCACATATCGGAGGGCATTCTATGTAGGGTCTGTAGGCTGTGATCATAATCGGATTTGGGTGTCTCCATGTAAAGTTTGAATATTCTCAATCGTTCTTATCATATTGAGCGGAAAGGACTTGGCCACCTTTGAGAGGGGTGCAGAGTAGCACTCATAAATTAGAAGTCGGGTAACCGAGAAGGAGATCAAGATGACTAAGCAAAACAAGAATCGCAAAAGCCAAGTAGCGCTGGAGGAGATAGGGAAATCAGGCAGCCAACTTATTTTGAAGCATGATGATGGGATGGAGCAGCCAGTAGAAGAATTAACCAAGCAATCAGGCACATGGAAGTCAGAGACAACAATGAAGGTAATCGAGATGGACAAGAGTGGCTTTGATAGAGAGGATAACAAACCCGATCCCTATGCTGGTGAATACCACTATAAGAGCTGGTGGAATCAGTTCCGAGGCCCCTGTTTGCAGTCAGAGAAGATGACCGAAGATGAGATCAAAACAAGAGTCGATGATGCCTGGGAATATGGAGACTACAAAGAAGTGATCAATCTGATGGCGGAGCTGATCTGCCGCCTCGAAAAGAAGCGATAAGCAAAATCTAAACTACATACTAACCCGGTTCTGCCGGGTTTTTCTCTTGGGCATTATTTGGCGAGGGAAAGAAGCTTGTAGATAGGATCGGTGGCAGTATAGACTTTGCTAATTCTGATCTTGACGGTAACCTGATTTCCTACGAGCATTACATCAGATATATATAGGAAGGCATCACACTGGTTGGTCAGAATAATATGGGGCAGCTCCTGATACTCCCTATCCAAAACGTGGGTGATGATCTTATCAAGCAGTTCTTTTTCCAAAACTCCTGCTTTAAGAGCGGCTTCATAGGCATCGTATTCAAAAATATCCCAAACCATAAATTCCAAACTTCCAAGGTCTGATAGGAGGACAAAATCCTTAATTAGAGGGGTTCTATTTTCTGTCCTTTTGCCTAAACGAATAGTTGCCATCTGTGAAACCGAACCAAAGGGCTCGTCAATCCCTTTCTTAATTGCCTGTACTCCAGCTACAAAAGTAGTGCTAACTGCGCCTAAACCAACCAACAGAACGCCAAGTTTGCCCTCGGCAGGTTTTATTTCATTACCTCTAAGCATTTTAATTCTACTTTCATAAATTTGCTTATTTAGAGTCCCTTATTATGTAATTGCACTTGTGTCACGCACAATCCGCTGGTTATAGTCACTTATTGAAGTGAGGGAATTAATAATACTTATAAGTAAAGGTCTTGCGTTCGGTTTTTCCGTCGCTCCAGATCGTTAACTGGCTGAGAGGATTACCATAACTGTCATAGGTGTATTGGTACTTTGTGATGTAACTGGTGTCTTCTAACGGATCATACCGGCTTTCCTGGATCACGTTGCCATACTTATCGTAAACATAATTTTGTTTACTGAGCAGGGTGTCAGCGCTGGCATAGCTGATCAGTTCCAGAATCTGGCCATTGGCGTTGTACTTTGTGATACTCTTGGTAGTCCAGGGATCATCCAGGCTGTCCTGCCAGTATTCAATTACTGTATCGGAGGAGTATTCATAGCGTTTGCTGTAGATAATCAAGTCCTCGAGATAGCGGAGATCGGACAATTTTCGGCCTTGGCTGTCATACACGGTGCGGGCATTGTAAGGAAGGGAGTATTCCTCTTCCCTGGCTTTGTGCACGGTCTCGACGCTGTAGCTACTGTCACTGTAGCTAAAAGTCTGGCTATCCCAAATCTCGCCGACAGCATCAGATTCACTTATCACAAGCGGATAGCCAAGTTCATCCAGCTCATAACTGATGAAAACCGGATCAGAGGGGTAATCTTGCCCACCTGTAAACTCGGTGGCCTCGATTTTAGTTAAAAAGCCCATAGAGTTATAGCTGTATGATACATTAGCGGTAAAATTTATCCTACCTACAGTACCGTGCAGCAGCAGTCCATCTGCTGAATACTCGCTTTCTACATAATAATACGGAAATTCCCCGGATTCCGAGATCACGGTTTTGACCGGCCCCTTGAGTCCTTCTTCCATACGGGTGGGAGGATTTATGGGACGGGGAATAGGATATGGACGCGGCAGATTCTCAGCCAGCAGAGCCAGACAAAAAAGTAATAAAACCATGATAATCAGTGTTTTTTTCATTTCACGCTCCATTAATTTGACGTATATTGTTAGTATGGTGAAGGTTCAAATTCTGTCAAGCTTTTTCTTTATATATTCTGGATGGTAAAGGTAAAAAGTATCCCCGCCCTTAATATCCTTTTCTATCAGATGCATATAATTGTCAACAATAATTGTAGGAATCAGAGAAATAGGTGTAATGTATCAGTGAAAACTTCAAATCGTATCACCGAAAACTTCAAATGGGTAAAAACTGGGCATTTCGAGCCAGAATTACTAAAATTTATATCACCGAAAACTTCAAGTTTTTATCACTGAAAACTTCAAACTTATCACCGAAAACTTCAAACTTATCACCGAAAACTTCAAATTTATATCATCGATTTGGTTGTCCCAATGTCAAGTTTGAATATTCTCAATCTTTCTTATCTTATTGAGATAGAAAAGGACTTGACCACCATTGCAAGGGGTACATAGTAGCAACCATAAATCAACAGTCGGGTAACTGAATAGGAGATCAAGATGACCAAGCAAAACAAGAATCGTGATATAGATACATTCAGAAATGTCCAAAGACAACCGTGACACAGCTTAAAGCCAGTCCTATCTATCTCCGCATTCTATAAACCTTTAAACCCTCTGTGACAGGTAATATCGTTTTAAAGGTTTGGGTGAGAACTTATAATTACCCAGATAAAAATAATTGTTTCCCGCAGATTACGCAGATTACGCAGAATTCGCAGCCCAAAAATAAGGATTTCTAATTTGTCCTTAGTTCTTCGCTAATTATAAAAAAAATAGCGCAAAAAACATATCCAGTTCATCAAGGCGAGCCAGTTATCTGTGTTCTCTTATTCCATCACCGAAAAAAAACTTTGCACTCCCGCACTACGAACTAAGAACTATAAAACCACCCTCTCATCCTTCACAATTTTTCTTGCCAAAAAAACACAGCTGGGAAATAAGGAAAAAAATGAAAGGGAGGTAACAATGTCTTACCTATATGTGGTAATCATTTTTGCAATATTAATTCTTACTTTTATTTCTCGCGGACTGATAATTGTCCGTCAAGCAAGTGTAGTAATTGTAGAACGCTTAGGAAAATATTACCGGACTTTGGATTCCGGAATTCATATTATCATTCCCATTTTTGATAAAACGCGTCCTATTCATTGGCGTTATAACAAAAGTGACTATCGTGGAAATGTAGTTGTGGTCAATAAAGTGGAAGATAGAATTGACCTTAGGGAAACTGTGTATGATTTTCCCCGGCAGAATGTTATCACCAGTGATAATGTTTCCATCAATATTAATGCTTTGCTTTATTTCCAGATTACAGACCCCTATAAGGCAGTGTATGAAATTGGGAATTTACCGGAAGCGATTGAAAAACTCACTCAGACCTCTCTCAGAAATGTTATTGGGGAATTAACCTTGCAGGAGACCCTCACTTCCCGGGATGCTATTAATGCCAAATTACGCGATATTTTAGACGAAGCAACCGATAAATGGGGCGTGAAAGTAAACCGGGTGGAAATGCAAGAAATTTTACCTCCGGAAGAAATTAGAACAGCTATGGAAAAAGAAATGCGCGCTGAACGCGATAAACGAGCCAAAATTTTGCAAGCAGATGGAGAACGCGAATATCAAATCCGAGTTGCAGACGGTGAAAAACAAGCTCGTATAGCCCGTGCAGAAGGTGAAGCACAAGCCAAAATATTAGTTGCCGATAGCGAAAGGAAAGCAATTTTACTGATTGCAGAAGCCGTTAAAGATAGCAAAACAGACCCTGCTCAATTTCAAATTGCGCTTAGATATGTGGAAGCATTTAAAGAGCTTGTAAAACAAGGAGATAAGACAGTTGTTCTACCTTATGAATCATCTGCCCTTTTAGGCAGTGTAAAAACATTAGGAGACATTTTCCAGAAGACATAAGAGATAGTATACAGTTGTTTAGCTCAATGATGCAGTGGTAGTAATTAATAGACATATTGAGTAATTGGGTTGAGAGGATTGAGAAAGTTATAATTATTTTCTCCAGACCTCTGTGCCCAATTCAAACCTTGACAAAATAATTCCCATTCAGCTAAGGTATTTTTGGAAGCAGAACGAAAACAACCAAATAACCGCTTCAGGAGGTATGATGAGATACTATTCTATTTTCGCCTTGGTGTTACTACTACTTTTTTGTGCTTGCAATCCGAAAACGGCAGAAAAGACAGAAACACCTGTTGATCCATCAGCTCTTATTACACAAATTGATACTATAATGAAGGAATTATTAACCGACGCTGAAAATCTGAAAACCGGCGTTCTGGAAAAATACCTGAGCAATGATCCCACAGATATGTATTATTTGGGTGCGAAGGTTTATACCAGGAAGGATTTAATCAGCGAATTAAAACAGGAATATGCATCCATAGCTAATCAAAAATTGGAAATCCTGCAACAGAAGACCTATATTTTAGGAAATGAGGCAGCCGTCTGGATTGCCAACATTCGGGGAATTGCTACAAACAAAGATAAAAAGACCATTGAAACAATTCACACTGAAACCTGGTTGTGGCAGAAAGTTAATAATGAATGGAAAATAACCCATTTCAACAAATCCTGGCAGATGTAGCAATCTTCCTATTTTATTATTTATATCAGTTCTTGAAGGAAAAGTCCTTTGTCATTCCGGCTAAAGCAAAAATAAAAAAGTTATATGCATTTTCCAACAGAAATTCAGAAGATAAGTTATGATTCAAGATATGCATCAGGATAGAGAGTTTTACGCTTCAGAACTGAAAGAACTGCTAAGAGAAACATTAAAACACTCTATTGCAGGTGAATTTTCCGCTCATTCCGAAGACCCTTATTTTTACACCCAAAAAGAATATCCCCTGCAAACAGAAATTGAAGGTTTAACTCTTTATCCTGAATTTATTCCGGAGGTTTTGCTCAATTGGGCAAACCTGGATACAAGCAAAGAACGGAAGAAAGAAGACATCCTTTTTCTGGATTTGGAAACAACCGGTTTACGCAGTAACGGCATATTTGCTTTTATGATCGGTTTGGGTTATTATGTAAATGAGCAGTTTATTGTGGAGCAAATTTTTCTTCCCGATCCCGAAGCGGAAGTAAATTCTTTTGATCGCCTGCTGGAACTGGTAAACGAAAAATCCCTACTGATTACTTTTAACGGCAAGACCTTTGATCTTCCTGTTTTGGAATCCCGTTTGCTGTATCATCAAATCTGGCTGAATTTACGAGCAATGGAACATTTGGATTTACTTCATCTTGCCCGTCGTTTATGGAAAAACAAGCTTCCTTCCTGTGCTTTGGAGACCATAGAGTTTTATATTCTGGGTCAAATTAGAGACAAGGAACTGGATATTGAAGGTGGCGAAATTCCGCAGACCTATTTCAGTTTTTTGTTAAATGGCAATCCAGAGCTTATGCAAAGGGTTTTTCTGCATAATCATACGGACATTTTGCATACAGCAGCTCTTTTCACACTTATTTGTAACAGTATCAGTTATCCTCCTCAAGGGGGAATGGACAGTAGAATTGATTATCATTCTTTGGCAATGTTGTATCAAAGTCAGAACCGCATTGATATAGCTAAAAACATTTTAGAGGATATGTTTTCAGCTGGAATAACAGATAAAGATGTTCTGAGAGACCTGGGCTTTATTTATAAAAAGGAAAAGGATATGGAATCCGCTTTAAAGTTTTTTAATATTGCCTCTTCCTTAAATTGTCCCGTTTCAATGCACGAGACCTGTATCATTCTGGAAAAATATTATAAACGCTATAGAGAAGCTTTAAACATTGCCGAAAAATTAAAGTCCTATTTAATTAGCCGTCCAATCGTTAATTACCAAAAAGTAGCTGCTATAGATAAACGCATTGCCCGGCTTAAGCTTAAGCTAAATAAGGTAAATGAGGTAATATAAATGGATTCAGTTAGTTTTGGTTCGGATAATCACAGCGGAATACATCCCCAAGTTTTAGCAGCCATCCAAAAAGCTAATGAGGGATTTTGTCCGGCTTATGGAGATGATCCTTTAACAGTAAGTGTTTTAAACGAAATTAAAGAACTTTTCGGAGGAAATTGTGATGCCTGGTTCGTAATTACTGGAACTGGAGCTAATATATTATGTTTGCAGTCACTTATGCACTCTTATAATGCCATTTTCTGTCCCCAAAGTGCTCATATCAACACAGACGAATGTGGTGCTGTCCAAAAATTTACCCAGGGACGATTACTGCCCATAGAAACAGCGGATGGAAAACTTACTCCGGAACTCATTGCACCTCATTTATTGGGAAATCGTGATCAACATCATTCCCAGGCAAAAATAATTTCCCTCTCTCAAAGCACGGAATATGGAACTTTATATACTTTGCAGGAATTGCAGAGGTTAGCCGATTTTGCTCATCAAAACAATATGTTTTTACATATTGATGGAGCACGTTTGGCAAATGCGGCAGCAGCTTTGAATTGTTCCCTGAAAGAAATGACTAAAGATATTTCTGTCGATATTGTCAGTTTTGGAGGCACCAAAAATGGTCTACTTTGTGGAGAGGCAATTATCAGTTTTCGTCCCGAACTAACTTCCGCTATGCGTTTTTACCGTAAGCAGGCAAGTCAGCTTTTAAGTAAAATGCGTTTTATTTCTGCTCAGTATCAGGCATATTTTGAAGATGATTTATATTTGAAGAATGCTCTGACGGCAAATGCAATGGCAAAACTATTGGCAGAGCGATTAAAAGAAATACCGGAATTAATTGTTACCCAAGAAGTTGCTGTTAATTCTGTGTTTGTAATTTTGCCCCGGCAGATAATTGAACCACTACAACAAAAATATCATTTTTACACTTGGAATGAGGCATTAAACGAAGTTCGTTTGATGTGCAGTTTTAATACAACCGAAACGCATATTGAGAGTTTTATTCAAGACCTGAAAGCTCTATTAGTCGTCATGAGTCCTCACTGCTAAACAAAATAGAGAATACTGCAAAAGTTATTTCAGCGGTGACGACTCCTAACTTACAGCGTAAAAAAATCATCATAAAATAAAATCTGTGTTATCTGTGCTATCTGTGAGAGCAAAAAATTATCTTCCGCTCTTGCCAAGTTGGATTTTCCAGTTAATATATCCATAAAGCTTAATAATAAGGAGTTTACCTAAAATGAAAGTATTAGTCCTCTTTTACTCTGCCTACGGTCACATTTACAAAATGGCAGAAGCAGTTGCGGAAGGTGCAAGAAAGGTAGAAGGAATGGAAGTGGAAATAAAGCAGGTTCCGGAAACGCTAAGTTCTGAAATTCTGGATAAAATAGGAGCAACAGAAGCAAAAAAGGCATTCGCTCACATTCCTATTGCTGAAATTGAAGATTTAACCAAGGCGGATGCCATTATTTTCGGTTTTCCCACGCGTTTTGGCAGTATGCCCTCACAAATGAAAACCTTTATTGATGGAACCGGTTCTTTATGGGCAAAAGGTGCTTTAATAGGTAAAATCGGCAGTGTTTTTACCTCTACTTCGGCTCAGCATGGGGGTCAGGAATCCACTATTTTGGGTTTTTATCCTGTTCTTTTGCATCACGGTATGTTGATAACAGGTCTACCCTATTCTTTTCAGGGTCAGGGAACTATGGATGAAATTTCTGGTGGCTCTCCTTATGGAGCTTCTACAATTGTTGGAGATGGCAGTAGAATGCCTTCGGAAAACGAATTGGAAGGTGCACGGTATCAGGGCTGGTATGTGGCTTCCTTGGTAGCAAAATTGCATAAATAGGATATTTATAACTATTTCCTAATGCGAGGTATCTGTTCCAGTGGCAGATACCTCGCTTATTGTGTTGCCAATATCAAGACCGTAATAACAGTTTTTTTGCTCCTGCCTGTTTCCGTTTATGCCAATTTATTGTTTGATTATCTTAACCGCTATATTTATCAATATATTCCCATAACTTTCCCGTATCGCGATATGGGAACGATATGGGAATGATATGGGAATTATATGGGAAGTGATAAGGACTTAAAAAGATAGCTTGAAGCGTCCTAAAAAAGTTGATACGGAATCCTAAAAAGGGGGGAAAGGGTGGTTGACCGGGAGGTAAACCTTCCGGGATTTAATCCTCTCTACATATTAAACCTTTTTTCCCCGTCTTTTTCCGTAAAATCAGAATTTCAAAACCCAGCTAAAAGAAAAATACTTGACCTAATATGCAAAGTAAAATTTGAGTGATAAAAAGGATTAAAAGAAGTGAGGTATGCTAATGCGGAAGATATATATTGCCGGTAACTGGAAGATGAACAAAGGTTTACAGGAAACAAAGAACTTTTTGGAGACAGTAATTCCTGAACTTAATAAGCTTAAATTGGATAATGTAATACCTTTAATTGCACCGGCTTATCCCTTTCTGGAAGAAGCACTGAAGGGCTCTTATGGTTCCTGTATGCAGGTTTCTGCTCAGGATGTTTCCGTTCATTCTGAAGGCGCTTACACTGGAGAGGTTTCAGCAGGAATGCTGGCATCTTTGGGCTTGAAATATTGTATTGTAGGCCATTCTGAACGCCGTCAATACCATAATGAAACAGATGCAACCGTAAATGCTAAAATACTAAAGCTTTTTGAAAATCATATAACTCCTCTTGTTTGCATCGGAGAAACATTGCAACAACGGGAAGAGGGGAAAACAGAAAATGTTATTTTAAGCCAGCTTTCGGGTTGTCTGAAAAATATAAAACTGGTTAGTGGTGAGGAAATAATTTTGGCTTATGAACCCGTTTGGGCAATTGGAACTGGAAAAACTGCCACTCCTTTGCAGGCACAGGAAGTGCATAATTTAATTCGTAATTGGCTGAAAAGCAATTATAGCGATAAAGTTGCCGAAAAACTCTCCCTTCTCTATGGCGGAAGCATCAAACCAGGTAACCTGAAAGAACTTTTGGATTGCGAAGATATTGATGGAGGACTAATTGGAGGTGCATCCTTAAAAGAAGAGGACTTCCTGGAAATGGTGCAAATTGGAATGAAAAGTAAAGGACAAGAATGTTAGATATTAAGTTTATTCGTAATAACATAGAACTCGTTAGGCAGGCAATCAGCAATAAAAATGAAAAGGCGGATTTGGATAAACTGCTGGAAATTGATGAACAAAGACGCCAACTGCAATTTGCATTTGATAACTTAAAGGCACATCAAAATAGCGTTTCTGCCCTCATTGCCCAAAAGAAAAAGACCGGGGAAAACATTGAAAATGAACTAAAGGCAATGACCAAAACAGCGGAAGAAATAAAAGCACTCTCCGCTCAATTGAGCATTGTAAACGGCGAACTGGAAAAATTGCTGCTAACCATTCCCAATATTCCACAAGAGGATGTTCCCGTTGGAAAAGATGAATCAGCCAATAAAATCGTAAAAATTTGGGGTGAACCGAAACAATTTTCCTTTACTCCCAAAGACCATCTGGAACTGGCTATACAAAATAAACTGCTGGATTTACCCCGGGGAGCAAAAATCAGCGGTAGCGGTTTTCCTCTTTATACAGGTGAAGGTGCTCGCATAGAACGCGCTCTCATAAACTTTATGCTGGAATTTCATCTGCAGAAACATCATTACACTGAACTGATGGCTCCCGTAATTGTAAACCGGAAAACGATGACGGGAACAGGACAACTTCCCAAACTGGAAGAAGATATGTATAGGATTGAAAAGGATGATTTGTTTCTGATTCCCACTGCGGAAGTTCCGGTAACGAATATTTTTGCCGATGAAGTGCTTTCCTACAAAGACCTGCCCCAAAAATTTGTAGCATACACTCCTTGCTTTAGAAGAGAAGCCGGTTCCTACGGAAAAGAAACAAAAGGGTTGCAACGCCTACATCAATTCAATAAAGTGGAATTAGTTCATTTTACAGAACCGGAAAAATCTGCCGAGGCACTGGAACAAATTCTCTCCGATGCCGAAGATATTTTACAAGCATTCAATTTGCATTATAGAGTTGTAGCCCTTTGTACCAGTGATTTATCTTTCGCCTCTCAAAAAACATACGATTTAGAGGTTTGGGCTCCTGGAACAGGAAAATACCTGGAAGTGAGTTCAGTTAGCACCTTTGGTGAATTTCAAGCACGCCGCGCTAATATCCGTTATAAGGATAAAACCGGAAAAGTGAAACACCTGCATACCTTAAACGGTTCCGGAGTTGCTACTCCGCGTTTGCTGATTGCCATTTGGGAAACATATCAACAAGAAGATGGAACTATTAAACTGCCAGCTGTTTTGGACCCCTTTCTCGGTATAACAATTTAGTTTTTAAGAGAATTATGAACCTTTCCGGGCAGGAGAGAAAAAAAATTTTAAGACCTCATAAGAGGATGGAAAATGAATAAAAATGAATTAGGACTGCTGGATATTATTCTGGTAATTGCCAAACGCAAAACTTTGGTTATAAGTATTTGCCTCCTTGTAGCTATTGGCGCTATCATCTATTCACTGGTAGTTCCTCAATATTGGGAATCCAAAGCAACCTTGATGCCTATTGCGGAATCGGGAAGTTTAGGTTCTTTAGGAGGAGGTTTTATGGACCTTTTAGGCAGTGGTCTTCTCCAAACCGATAAATATGATATGGCAGTGGATTTCATTTACATAATGCAAAGCCGTAAATTTCAGGAAGAGGTGATTAGAAAGTTTAACCTGATACCCTATTATAAAATAAACGAACCTGATACCCTCAAAGCTATGGAACTGGCAGTAAAAAAATTAAGCGAATCCACAATGCAGATATTTTACGACCAGAAAACATACCTGGTAAATATCATAGCCGAAACCAAAAATAAAGAACTCTCCCGTCAAATCGTTCAATATCATTTGGATTCTTTGAATAAATACATTCTGCACAGTAAAATGAGCAAAGGACGCCAAAAACGGGAATTTTTGGAAAAACAGGTGGATAGTCATCTGCAAGCAGTTTATTCTCTTTCCGAACAAATAAGAGATTTTCAAAAGAAAAATCGCTCTATTGATATTACTCAACAAACGGAAGCCCAACTGGAACTCTATAGTGATATTGTGGCAGAATATATGCAAACGGAAATTGAACATTCTCTTGCGTTATCCCAATACTCTGCTGATTCCCCGGTAGTTATTAATCTGGCTGAAAAACTGCAGTTATTGAAGAAAAAAATAAAAAGTTTGGAAAAAAGCGGAAGTGACCTCGTGCCGGAATATATTGTCCAAATAGATAAAATACCCGATTTGGCAATGCAATATGCCCAAATGATGTTGAACCTGGAAATAGAAAAGAAAATAATTGAATACCTTTACCCTCAATTTGAGCTTGCCAAACTGGAAGAGGTGAAAGACCTGCCTACTTTTGAGGTTTATGATGCACCTCAACTTGCAGGTATCAGGTCTAAACCCAAAAGAGCTTTAACAGTAGTTATAAGTACTGTAGCCGCTTTTATTCTATCTTGCCTTCTTGCTTTGATAATTGAAAGCTTGCAGGGGGAAAATAAAGAAAAAACACAGGCAATTAAAGCGGCTCTTTTCGGAAGAAAGAAGGCCTCCTGAATTCCGCAACTTTAAGCGTTCCTTACAATAATATCAGATTAGGCAACCTGATAACTCTCTTTCTGCTAATAAGTTTCGTTCTGGAATGCTTTCCGGTAGCAATGGGAATTAACAATATGTATTTTTTGTTTGTTGCCTGCCTGTGTGTTATCTACGCTTTGATAAATGCGGATTTAATCGTTATCAACAAGATAAATTTCCTTCCTGCAATGTTTATGCTGGCTTGGACAAGTTATTCCTTTTTAAGTTATAATTGGTCTTTCGTGAAACAGGTCTCGGTTGTTCATTCCATACTGATATTGAAAAAAGCAATGCTTTTTATTATAGTAAGCATCTTTTGCCGTCATCAGACGGTGAAAAAATATGCTCCTTGGTTCTGGTTTTCCGTGATTTTGGTTTATATTGCAATTGCTTTATGGGAAATGCTTACCTGGCAACATCTGCCTCAATCGCTTTATTATAATAAAACCAATTTTGTTCCTACCGGTCCTTTTTACGGACCTAATCAGTTAGCTGCCGCTTTTAATCTGTTACTTCCTTTTATCCTGTTTCTTCCGGAAATAAAAAAGAGCAAGTTTTGGGGGGTAATTTCCCTGCTATGTTTTTTCACTATAATGGGCATTATAGTCATTGAAGGTGCCAGAATTGCTATTATTGCCTGTTCCTGTTTGTTTCTGTTTGCCTTTATTTTTCTTTATTCTGCACGAATGAGAAGATTAAGTTTATTCCTGATGGCTTTAATAATTGTCGGTTTGGTAATTTTTGCCAAACCCCTCGTTTCCTTTGGCACAGAAATGTTTACTGAAGAAATAAGTAGTATTGGACAGGAATCAAAGTCCTTCACAATGAGCAGCATTAAAATACGCACACGCTTAATTCCCCAAAATCTGGAAATATTGGCTGAAAGCGGTTTTAAGGGTGTTGGAGCCGGAAATGTGGAACATTATATGCTCGCAGGAAGAATGTATAAAACAGGCGGAATTTCCAATTCCCATAATTTCTTTCTGGAACTGCTTACCAATTACGGCATAGTTTTCTTTCTGGGTTTTGCTTATCTTTATATGCTGTGGCTTTACAGATTGTGGCGTGCTATAAAAATGAACCCGGAAAACAGACATTATTACGAAATGTATTTCTTTGCGCTTTTGATGTTCCTGCCAACTTCTATTCTACCCAGTTCTATTATTTGGGAACATCATTACTGGATACTTTTTGCTATTATTAACGAAATTTCGCATCCCGATAACTGGATGCCGAGGCAATATGAACAAATTTGAACAACTGGTAGAAATAGTAGCTACCTTAAGAACTCCCGCCAAAGGTTGCCCTTGGGATTTGAAACAGACCCGCGAGTCCTTAGTTCCCAATTTTATTGAAGAACTGTATGAAGTAGTGGAAGCAATTGAAAATAAGGATTATGATGCTTTAAAAGAAGAATTAGGCGACCTGATGCTGCACATTGTTATGCAGGCACAGATTTCTAAAGAACAGGGTTTATGGAATATAGACGATGTCCTGGAAGAAATTAGCAGTAAACTTATCCGCCGTCATCCTCATATTTTTGGTGACCTCCATTTAACCGATGCCGATGAAGTTAAACAAAATTGGGAGCGTTTAAAAAAAGCGGAAAAAACGGAACGGAAAAGTGTTTTGGAAGGAATTCCGAAATCACTGCCTGCGCTTATTCAGGCACAAAGAACTCAGGAAAAAGCTGCTTCCGTTGGTTTTGACTGGCAGGATATAAAACCCATTCTGGAAAAACTGGATGAAGAAAGGGAAGAACTTGCCGAAGCGCTGAATAGTAATGAACAAGATGCCATTAAAGAAGAACTGGGAGATATGATTTTTACTTTGGTAAACCTGGCAAGAAAGCTACATATAGATGCAGAATCCGCTTTGAAGGAATGCATCCGTAAATTTACCCGCAGGTTTAATGCTATTGAAGAACATTACCTTAAAAACGGAGAAGACATTAATGAAGCCGGTCTTGAAGAACTCGATTCTCACTGGGAAAGAACCAAAAAGCACTAATCTCTTCAATCGTCTTCGGTTTATCCTGATTTTCGGCAGCTTGGCAATCTTTATTTTCTTTGCCGTCTATATTCAGTTTCTCCTGAAACAGGCAAAAAAGGAACAGGAATTTATTCCGCGCATTTTCGCACAGTATATTGCTTACACCGATAGATATTTAAGAGAAGCGGAACGCAATGCCCAATTAATTACCGAAATAAGTTCCAAATATTTGCAATTTACTACTTCCAGGGACTTTAAACAAGACCTCTGGGATTATATCAGCACTGAATTTATGCAGGAAAATCCGGTTCCCGTAATCATTACCGATCAAAATTTTCAACCCCTGCTGTGGAAAAATGTTGGTTTGCCTACAGATACCCTTTTTCACGAGCTTTCCCCTGAAAATCAGAAAAAATTGGAAAACTTGATGAAGACGATGGTTCAAATGCCTTTAACGGATGATGGTAAAATTAGCGGTTATGCCTATTACAGTAAACCCGTTTCTTTTGCCGAGTTCATTAAAAATGTAGATTGCTCAATTATCGTGACCGACCACTATAAACAACCCCTCTTCTGGAGAAATGTCGGTATTCCGGAAACAGCCAATTACTATGAAATCTCTACGGAAGAACAGCAAAAGCTGGCTCATCAGATTAAAACGATGGATGAAATTCCGCTTTCTAATGCTGCAGATAGTTTGGGCTATATTTATTTTTCCACTCCCAAATCCCTTTCCTATATACGCTACATCGTTATTTTGGAATTGATTTTGGCTTTGATGGTTGTTTTCTTTGGCATTTATGGCTTGTTTTTACTAGGCAGAACCGAAAAAGATACCCTCTGGGTTAGTTTAGCCAAAGAAACTGCTCACCAGTTTGGAACCCCCATAACTTCTTTAATGGGATGGCTGGATTACCTGAAAGAACCTTCTCCAGATGGCTGTGTGCGCGATATAGATCAAATTGTGCAATATATGACTGCCGACCTGGAACATTTGAAAACAATCGCTTCCCGCTTTGGAAAAGTAGGCAGTATCACTAAACTGGAACCGCAAAATCTGGACCGGATTATTTCTGAAACAGTAGAATACTTTCGGGAAAGAATGCCTCACCTGGGACATAAGATCAATATTCATTACATCAGCAAAATTGAAGGAGTTATGGTACTTATGGATAAAGACCTCATTAAATGGTCATTGGAAAATCTGATTAAAAATTGCGTGGACGCTATGAGCCAAAAAGGCGGAAATATCATTATTACCGCTACCCATAAAAATCCCTGGATTTATATTCATATCCGTGATGAAGGAAAAGGTATTCCTCATCGCCAATGGAAACGCATTTTTGAACCTGGAGTTACTACTAAAACCCGGGGTTGGGGTTTGGGTTTAAGCTTGGCTAAACGCATTATTGAAGAATACCATAACGGGCATATAAAAGTTCTGCAAAGCACAATTGGCGAAGGCACTACTTTTGAAATAAAACTTCCTGTTCAGGAAACAAATAAGGAGAAATAATGGCTTATGTTTTTACCCCCTCACAAATGAAAACCCTGGATGAAAATACCATCAATTGTTTCGGCATCCCGGCTTCTATTCTAATGGAAAATGCCGGAAGGGGCTGTGCCGATTTTCTGATTAATAACTATCCGGACGAATCAAAAGGAGTTATTATTATCCTGCACGGTTACGGAAATAACAGCGGAGATGGCTTTGTCCTTGCTCGTTGGCTCCAAAATTACGGAAAACAAGTCATTCTCTTACAAGTTCAGAAAGGAGAAATGACAGAAGAAACTCGCCACAATTTTAAACTTTGTAAAGCCCTAAAAATGCCTACTTTTGAATTAAACAAGGAATATGATAACCTGGATATCTTAGAAAATGTACCAGGTGTTACAATGATTATTGATGCTGTCTTCGGAACGGGATTTAAGGGTAAATTGCCTTCATCTCTGAAAAAAATATTTCAAAGCGTTGATGATACCTCTGCTCTCAAAGTAGCTATAGATATACCTTCCGGACTAAATGGAGCTACAGGAGAAGGAGAAGATGCCTTTCGGGCAGATGTAACCTTAACCCTTCATTCTTATAAAATGGGGTTCTTTTTACGCGAAGGAAAAATTAAATGCGGAAAGGTCTATACTATCCCCATCGGAATTCCCGAGCATTATAACGATGCCTTTTTTACTCCGGCTATTTTTATTGATAATAAAACATTTCGCTTGCCCGAACGCTATTATTATGCTAACAAAAGCAACTACGGCAGGGTTTTTATAATCGGAGGAAGTTACGGTTTATTAGGTGCCGCAGCTTTGGCTACAAGAGCTGCGCTACGTGCAGGAGCCGGTTTGGTCTATTTAATCAGTCGTGAGGAAAATAAGTATTTCTATAATGCCAATCCTGCGGAATTTTTATTTATCGGCATCCCCAGAATTGAAGGAACATTAACTCCCGATCTCAAATTATTTACTACCCTTTTTAAAACAGCCGATAGCGTTGTTATAGGTCCCGGCTTGGGATCTGATAATTATGGCACCTATATGCTGGAATATATTTTAAGAACATCTACAATTCCTACAGTTGTAGATGCCGATGCGTTACGCATAATTGCCAAAGACCCTTCTCTGCAACAATATCTTAAAAAACCTAATATCCTGCTGACTCCTCATTTGGGAGAATTCTGCACCCTGACAGATATGGATATGGATAAACTGGTTAAAGATATTCCTACCGCCTTGGAAAATTATATTAAAAAGACCGGGGCAAAAGTCCTCCTGAAAAGTGATACCACAATCTTTAGCGATGGGAAAAGAATGTTTATTAATATCAGTGGTAATGATGGACTTGCTACAGGCGGCAGCGGAGATGTTTTAGCCGGTATTATCGGTTCCTTTTGCGGACAAAAAATGGAACTGGGAGAAGCAGCAATCAATGCTTCTTTTATTATGGGTAAAACAGCTGAAGAACTTGCCAAACAACGCTATTTTCCTTCTATCCTTCCTACGGATATCATAGAAAACCTGTTTATGCCCCTAAAAAATGAAAGTTTATCTTCTCCGGAAGGTTGATGTTGAGTAATGACTATGAAAGAAGAAAGAAAAATGATTAAATTGATCTGAGAAAGATGGACTATCAATAAGCCCAAAATACGGTTTTTGCTATTCCTAAACATTCCATTCCTGTCCCTATAAAGTCCGTTTTGTCCTTGCAATCTGTGAGCTATTTTTTTCAGTATCCTCAGTGTTTTCGTTGTTTTTAGTATAAACAAAATCTGCGTAATCTGCGTGAGCTAAAAAACCAATTTTACCATTTTGCTTGACACAAACAGCACTTTCATAGGTTGGTAACTAAATTGCAGATAACAAAAAGGATACTAATTGATGAAGGAAAAAATCACTCCCAAGCGCGACAAAACAAAATCTGACAACCTGCCTTACACTTTAACTCCTCCTCCGGAGGGAAAAAAGTTTCATAAACGCAAACCCGGTTTGCAGGATTGGATAGAAGCAATTCTTTTTGCTTTTGTGGTAGCAATGATCATCCGCAATTACACTTTTGAAAATTTTCTTATCCCTTCTTCCTCAATGGAAAAAACGCTTTTAGTGGGTGATTACTTGATTGCCAACAAAATAAAGTATTTTTTTAACGATCCCAAGCAGGGTGAAATAGTCACTTTTCGCTATCCTAAAATAGAAGAAGGCACTCCTGAACACAAAGATTATAAAGATGATTTTATAAAAATCTTTCCCCCTATCTATATCAATAAAAGGCATAGTTTTGCCAAGCATCCTTTCACTGCCTTTCATATTTGTTATTATGCCCGCAGAAATGTAGTGAAAAGAGTTATCGGTATGCCTGGAGACATAGTTGAAATCAAAGACAAAATTGTTTATGTAAACGGGAAAGAATACACCGGCGGTTTTGAAAATTACGGTGTTGCCATTCCCAGTCCTCCTGCCGCTCCGGAACGAATTGAATATTTTACCTATTCGGAAAACAGCTTTGATTATGTTTCAATGAACCCTTGGTATGAACCCTACAGAGTAAAAATTGAAGGTGATTCTTCAGCTGTGCGGAAAATATTTAACCGTGACTGGTTTGGTCCTGTCAAAGTTCCGGAAAAGAGTTACTTTGTGATGGGTGATAATCGTGATGTTAGTGAAGATAGCCGTTATTGGGGTTTCCTGGAACGAAAATACATTACTGGAACTCCCTGGCTGATTTTCTTCAGTAGAGGTATTGAATTTAACAAACTCTATGACGAACCTCATATCCGATGGAACAGGATTTTCCGTCATCCCCGTTAGGACTGTATATCCATATTCCTTTTTGTCTTAGCCGTTGCGGATATTGCAGTTTTTTCAGTGTACCTTATCGTAACAGTGTTTTAAATGAATATGTTGACTATCTGGAAAAGGAAAAGTCCCTTTACCCCAATCAATTAAACCGTCCTTTAGCCACAATTTACTTTGGCGGCGGAACTCCTTCTTTGCTAAATGCCGAGCAAATTAGGCATATTTTAAGCGGACTAAATATTCTTCCCGAGGCGGAAATTACTTTGGAAATCAATCCTTTACAAATAACCCAGACCTATCTGCAAGCACTTAAAACAACACCTATAAATCGGTTATCTATCGGACTCCAAAGTATGAATCAGGAAGAACTGAATTTTCTGGAAAGACATCATAAACCGGAACAAATTCAGGATAAAATAGCTCTCTGCCGTCAGTTTGGCTATGAAAATCTTTCCTTAGACCTGATTTACGGTTTGCCCAATTCTTCTCTTCAGACCTTGCAAAGGACAGTGGAAAAATACTTGGAACTGAAACCGGAACATATTTCCTGCTACCTTTTAACTTTGGATGCGGATTGTAAACTGGCAAAAGAGAAAAATAATTTGCCCAATGAAGAAATGCAGGCAGAGCAATATGCTTTCCTTTGTAACTATTTGGAAAAAGAGGGCTATATACACTATGAAATTTCCAATTTTGCCCTTCCGGGTTATACCTCTCAACACAACTTAAGATATTGGCATAATGATGATTACTTAGCTTTAGGTGCCTCTTCTGCAGGTTGGATTTCTCCTATCCGTTATCAAAATCCTGCAGACCTGAATTTCTATTATCAAAGCGTAAAAATTGGAGAAACATTCCCACAGAAAGAAGAACTTTCCCAGCAAAGAATAATTCAGGACTATCTTATGATGGGTTTGAGGTTAAAAGAAGGTATTGATCTGGATGAATTTTACAACCGTTTCCAAGTTAAGATTACCGAACTATATGGAGAAAGAATATTAAAACTGCAACAGATAGGAATGCTGAATTTAACAGAGCATAATTTGGCATTAACCGAAAAAGCATTATTTGTTTCCAACAGCGTTATCGGGGACTTAATTCTATGAACTTGAAGGAATTATGTTTATTTCTCAGAGAGCTAATCCAGGACAGTGAATTTGCTGATAAAAGTTATTTTGCCGGTGGATGCGTTAGGGACTTTATCTTAAACCCTGATGCAACCTTAAAAGGTGATGTAGATATCTGTGTGGAACTTCCTGAAGGAGGAATTGCCCTTGCCCAATATTTGCAGAACCGATTGCAAGCAAATGAATTAGTGATTCATAAAAGTTTCGGAACTGCCTCTATCTGCTATCAAAACCTGCAACTGGAATTTGTGGCTACCCGCAAAGAACAATATTTCCCCAATAACCGCTATCCGAAAGTGGAATTTGGAACTTTAGTAGATGATGTTCTCAGAAGGGATTTTACTATCAATGCTTTGCTGATGGCTATTGCCACAGGTGAAATTTTGGATTTATGCCAAAAAGGACTGAACGATTTACAACAGGGAATTATCCGCACCGTAAAAGACCCGAACTTAAGTTTTACGGAAGACCCTTTAAGGATGCTTAGAGCCCTGCAATTTGCTATGCGCTTTAATTTTACTATTGAAGAAAAGACCTTTAAGGCAATGCGGAAAAATGCTCCTGCCTTAAAAATTCTTTCCCATAGAGCTATTCAAAACGAACTGCAAAAAATTCCGGAAAGCCAAAAAAGCAAAGCTAAACAGCTGATTAGTAACCTTGGATGGGAAATAATATTGTCTCTATTTTGAATTTACCGTAATATTATTAAAACTGATCTGGATTCTTGCTTTTGCAGGGCTGATAAATGGCTTTTCATTCAAGAAATATAAAAAGCCATTCTTCTCAGTGTTTTCGGTGTTCTAAGTGTAAATAAACTCGGGCTACTTTTTTATCAGAGACAGCACTTCTTTCAGTGTATCCCTTTCTGCTATCCAAAGATATAATCCGTAACCTATAAGCACAACCAGCGGAAAAACAATAGAGAATTTCCCCATATACAGGCATCCCAACGCAAGCACAAGCAACACAGGAAGATAAGTTAAAATATCAACAGTTATCTGCCATAAATCTGCTTTTAATAACGCTAAGGACATATAGTAAAAGGCAAAGTGCATAACTGCACTAACTAAACAAAACAGCAGGATAGCAAAGGCAAAACTTACCTGCAAACCCAAATACAGCACTAAAATACGCAAACCAAGAGTAATTATATTCCACAGCAATTCCCATTGCGGTTTGCGGCAAATAAATGGTATTCCACTAATCGGATTATGCAGCATACTGGTTCCATAATAGATTACCAAATAAAGAATTAACGGCATTGCCGCCAGCCATTTATCACCCCAAATTACAGGAACAAGATACTGTAAAAGAAGAGCATAAACAATCAAAGCTGGAATGCCTATTTTTAAAACCAGAGAAGTATAATGTCTTATTCCTGCAACACTTGCGGACTTTTCACTCTGAGCTAAAACCGGAAAGAAAACCTGAGCAAAAGAAGCATTCAACATCCCTACGGGAATAGCAATCAATTGTGAAGCAAAGAAATAAACACCCATTAAAGCCGGTTCCACCAAAGTCCCCAAAAAAAGAATCGGAGCATTGATAGAATATGCCTGCAAAAGATTTATGGCATTAACCATAAGCAGGAAATTACCGTTACGGGAAAAAAGTGCAAGCGTCTTTTTCAACCACTTAAAGCTAAAAACCCTTTTCAGTAAAGATAGAGGCAAGCGTGGTAGTTTAACACACAGATAAACTAATTCAGCCAGATTGCCTATATAAAATAGCAAAATAAACAACCAAGCATAACGCCAAAAATAGATAAGTGCAAGGCAAAGAACAGAATAGATGATAACATTGATCGTTTCTGCCAAAGCCAGGTCTTTAAACTGAAACTTCTTTTGCGCATAAACACGCACAATCCTACGCAGAGATTCAATAAAAATCAAACCCCCACCATAAGAAAGAACTTTGCCCAGTTCTGCACTATGATAATAGGCACCGATGTTTTTACCAAAAACAGCCAATAAAACAGTTATAATAGCAGAAACAAGAAGTCCCGTCTGCAAAAGAGCCAGGAAATTTACCCTTTCTTTTTGTCTGGAAACAAGATACAGATAATCCAACCCTAAATGAGTAACATAAGTAAGCAATGCCAAAATAGCAGAAAAACTGCGGTAAATGCCAAAATCAGTTTGAGTTAGCCATTTTGCCAGAAAGATAAAAAGGATTAAACTGATAGCCCTTCTCAAAATAGTTGTAGAAAGAGTCCAGCGAATGCCTGAAATCACTGTTTTTGTGTGCATTTGCCTCTGTTAAAAAATCTCTGTCTGCGCGGAGGCAGGATTTAAACCTAAGTGCTTGTATGCTTTGAAAGTAACTTTTCTGCCCTGGGGACTGCGTTCCAGAAAACCCTGCTGCACCAAATAGGGTTCAAAAATTTCTTCTATGGTTCCGGAATCTTCTCCAATGGCAGTAGCGATTGTTTTAATGCCTACAGGACCTCCATTATAATTTTCAATAATCGTCGTTAAAATGCGTTTATCCATTTCATCCAAGCCGGCATTATCCACCTGCAGCATTTGTAAAGCAGACAAAGCAATATCTAAAGTTATAATTCCTTCCCCTTTTATTTGAGCATAATCTCGCACTCTTCTAAGTAAACGATTAGCAATACGAGGAGTGCCTCTACTGCGTCTGGCAATTTCTTGAACGCCATCATCTTCCGTTGGAATATTTAATAAGCGTGCACTTCGGCGAATAATTTGGGCAATGGACTCCTGATCGTAATAATCCAAACGCAGAATAATACCAAATCTATCACGCAAAGGAGGAGTAAGCAAACCCGCTCTGGTAGTAGCTCCAACAAGAGTAAAATGTTCCAGAGGAATTTTTAAGGTGCGGGAATTGGGACCGCTATCCAGAATGATTTCCATTTCAAAATCCTCCATAGCGGGATAGATATATTCTTCAATAATATGGGAGAGACGATGAATTTCATCTATAAACAGTGTTTCGTGACGCTGGAGATTAGTTAAAATGCCTGCCAGATCCGAGGGTTTTTCAATAACCGGACCACTGGAAACAGTTATATTAACTCCCATTTCGCGAGCAATAATTCCTGCCAGGGTTGTTTTTCCCAAACCAGGAGGTCCATATAAAAGGATATGATCAAGCGATTCCCCACGCAGTTTGGCTGCCTTAATACTGATATCCAAAAGTTCCTTGATATGAGTTTGCCCGATAAATTCCTTTAAGGTTCTGGGACGTAGGGCTCTATCCAGTTCTACATCTTCATTCAATTTATCGGGATTATTGATTCTTTCCAGCATAAGTTACCTGTTTTTTTCGCTATTTCAGCAATCCCAAAATTTTCATAAATTCCAGTCGCCAAACCATCCAGGCAGCTTCCCAAACAATTCTCCGGCTCATTTTAGAGACGCCGTTTTTGCGTTCCGTAAAGACAATAGGGATTTCTTTGATGTGAAAACCTTTCACCCAAGCTCTAAAATTCATTTCTATCTGAAAGGCATATCCATCGGAGAGGATTTTATCCAAATCAATATTTTCCAGAACTTTACGCTGAAAACATTTGAATCCGCTGGTTGGGTCCTTAACAGGCATCCTGGTAATTGTGCGGACATATTTACTGGCAAAGTAACTGATTAGCAATCTTTTGATAGGCCAGTGAATAATATTTACACCTTCACAATAACGACTACCAATTACTAAATCGTATTTTTTGGCTGCATTTAGCAAGAGAGGAATATCTTCAGGATTATGAGAAAAATCGGCATCCATCTCTATAATGTAATCATAGTCCCTTTCCAAAGCATACTTAAAACCTGTAACATAAGCAGAACCAAGACCCATTTTTCCTGGACGCTCCAGTATATGAATGCGGGGTTCGGAACTTTGCATAAATTTAACTCTTAACGCAGTGCCATCTGGAGAGTTATCATCAATCACCAGCACTTCAATTGTTTCGCTTTTGGCTAAAACCTGTTCCAAGAGCTTTTCAATATTGTCTATTTCGTTATAAGTTGGTATAATTATTAGTGTTTTCATTGTTTATCCAGATTATTTTCCAGCAATTGGGGTTCGGGAACTTCGCTAAATGGCTTTGCCGGATTTCCTGCCACGATTGTTTTAGCGGGAACATCTTTGGTAACAACTGCTCCACCTGCAACAGTTCCATCACTATGAATTGTCTTTCCTGGCAGGATTGTAGCGTTAACTCCTATCCTGGAACCAGTCATCATTGTTACTCCTTTGAAATGTTTAAAGCGTTCTTTATCGCGACCCATATAATTATCGTTACTTGTTGCTACGCAGGGAGCTATAAAACAATAGTCACCAATTTCCGAATAGGCAGTAACATAGCAGTTTGTTTCCAGTTTATTTCTATTGCCTATATGCACAAAGTTCTCAATAGTAACATTTCTGCCGACTATGTTTAAATCGCCTAAAGTAACATTTTCCCGTATAGTTGCCAGATCAGCAATCAAATTACGGTTACCGATTGTGCATTGACAATAAATAATTACATTACTGCCAATCTGGCAAAAATCACCTATTTCTGTGCCTTTCAGGTCTGTTGGCACTGTAAAAATACTGCGTGGAGAGGAAAGCGGTTTTTTGCCAATTATGGTTCCATCATCTATCCGGCAGGCATTTCCGATTTTTGTATCCGGATGAATAATAACATTATGCCCTATCAGACAGTCATTTCCAATCTGGACTCCTGCCATAATAACGACATTATTGCCTAAGGTTACATTCTTTCCAATTTTAGCACTTTCGTCAATAAACCGGTTCATTCGTCCTCCCTTTTTTTACTTAATACCATTTTTTGCTTGATAAGTTTTAAGGCAAGAAAAAAAATGGATTTATGGAAAAATATATAGCTGATTTCTGCAATTATCTTGCTTTGGAAGGCAAATCGCCCAGAACGATTACTGCCTATAAGCTGGATTTGGAACAATTCCATTCATTTATTCAACGCTATTTTGAAAATGGCGAAGTGGATATAAAAGGAATTACTGTTCTTAATATTCGGGATTTTTTCCGCTTTCTTAATGAAAAACCTGATTGTAACCGCTCTTTAGCGCGTAAAAGTGCTGCCTTAAATTCCTTTTTCCGCTATTGTAAAAGAAGCGGTTTTATTCAGAATAACCCTATGGAAAAAATTAAGCGTCCCAAATATGAAGTTCCTCTTCCCAAATGTTTTACCGAAGAAGAAGTGCGCACTTTGCTTTCTATTCCGGATACCGATAGTCCCTTCGGAATAAGGAATAAGGCAATTTTGGAGACCTTATATTCTTCCGGATTACGTATTTCCGAACTGGCAGGAATCCGTTTGCAGGATATTGATTTGAAAAGAGGATTGATAAGGGTTACAGGAAAAGGCAATAAACAGCGTATTGTGCCCCTTGGTTCTTATGCTATTGAAGCAATAAATAACTATTTAAAGGTGCGTCCCCAATTTATGCGAGAAAATAACCCCGATTTGCTCTTTTTAACTAAAAGCGGTAAAGCATTTGACACAAAACAGCTGGATATTATTCTAAAACGCTATTTTGAACTCGTTGCCAAAGCTAAGGGCTATTCTCCTCATTCTTTAAGACACAGTTTTGCCACCCATTTGCTTTCCAGAGGAGCAGATTTAAGAGCCATCCAGGAACTTTTAGGACACTCTCTGCTCTCTACTACAGAGACCTATACCCACATTTCCCTGGAAGATATTAAGGAGGCATATAAAAAAGGGCATCCCAGAAGCAAGGAATGAACCCGATTAAAAAATCCATAATTCTATCCCTTATGCTTCCCATATCGTTCCCATATCGTTCCCATATCGCAATATGGGAATCAATTGGGATGGTTAAACGCGATATAGGGCTTAAAACAAGGAGAAAAAGTAGATTTTTCTTGAAGATTTAAGTTAGAAATTATAGCACGCAACTGACTGGAGCCATTGGAGTTACCGGATTAAATTCAGGTGTAATTAGCGGTATAATAAATATCTTAAAATTATCTTCTCGGTGTTCACGGTGTCCTTTGTGTAAAAAAGAGAAAAATATATGAAAAAGATTCTTCTGACAGCCATAAACAGTAGCTGGAGTCAATCCAATCCTGCAATATATTACTTACGGGAAATGATTGCAGATTTGCCTTATGCTGTTATTCTCCAGGAATGGACATTAAAAGACCGGCTCTTGGATGTGCTGTCTGAAATTTATTGCCAAAAGGCAGAGGTAATTTGTTTTTCTGCCTATATTTGGAACCGTCTTTATCTGCAGGAATTGATTCCTGAAGTTATCAAGTTATTGCCTGAAGCAGTTATTGTAATTGGCGGTCCCGAAGCGGAAAGTTTATCCTTCCTGAAAAGAAAAGGACTTTATATTGTCCAAGGTGCCGGTGAAGGAAAATTTCGCTTTCTGGCAGAACACGATTTTTCTGCTAATGATGAAGACCTTTCTCGGGCTAAACACATTCCCTTGAAAGATATTCCTTTCCCTTACAGAGAAAGCGATGGGGAGATTTTAAAAGGCAAATTGCTATATTATGAAACATTTAGGGGCTGCCCTTTTACCTGCATTTATTGTCTTTCGGCAAATGATAAACGCTCCGAACTTCGCTATCAGCCAAATAACCAAAAAGATATGCAATGCCTGAATAAGGAATTGGAGACCCTGATTTCTTTTCAGCCAAGAACTATAAAATTCGTAGACCGCAGTTTTAATCTCCATAAACAGCTGGCACACTATATTTGGAAGTTCTTTATGGAACAAAATTGCCCTTGCGATGTNCATTTTGAAATCTACCCTGATTTGNTGGAAGAAGACGATATTGCTTTACTGGAAAAAGCACCGGAAAATAGAATCCGTTTGGAAATTGGTATTCAGACCATAAACTCCGAAGTAGCTTTGAATTGCGGCAGAAAATCTAATTGGGAAAAGACAAAATGGGTTTTACAGCAACTACATACAAGAACAAAAATACGCATCCATACTGACTTGCTTGCCGGTTTGCCCGGGGAAAATTATGCTTCCGTATTAAATGGCTTAAATGAGGTCTGCGCTACACTTCCGGATGCTGTTCAACTTGGCATTTTAAAAGTTTTACCTGATACCCCAATGCAGAAAATTGCCTCGGAATTGAATTATAAATGGCTCAGCCAACCACCCTATCAATGCCTTTCTTCCGATGCCCTTACTTTTGAGGAAATACAACAACTGGAGAATTTTGCCAAGCTCTTAAACCTGTATTGGAATAAAGAAGAACACAAAAGTATGTGGCAGGAAATGCTGCAAACACACTCTGCTACGGATATTTTAACGGCTCTTCAACAAAAACACCAAGAACTTGGCTATGAATTGCATTCTCTATCCAAAGCTAAAAGAAATGCTGTTATAACTGATATCTATGTAGCTGGAAGACACCGTCCCTCCGCAAAAAAGTAGAAAAATGAGGAACTAAAAAAATCGTAAAATAATGCAGAGCTTCAGCATGCTCCAGCTATGCGGTTAATAATATATACTTGTTCTAATCGTCATAAGTCCTTTGCACCTTGAAAGATATAACCCAAAAAAAAAATATTAAGGCGCAAACGACTCCTGATTTACATATTTGCTGACGAGGACATCAACCTTCCGGAAAAGCTTGTTGCCTTTTTACCTTGCTCAAAAAGCGCAGTGATATGCTTTTCTGCTTGAGCAGGAATAAACTTGATAGTTTTGCTTAATTCAGCAATTTTAACAGCTGATGGCTCAAACTTGGCAGGAACATAATTCTGAAGTTTTAACAACAATTTTTCTGCTTCCTGGTTCCAAAAAGGCACTTCTGCACTATTGGGATGAATCCAATTCAAAGTATAAAACAAACGCATCAATTCATTGATAATAATTGAGTTGGCAGGATTGGCACTTTTTGTTATCTGCCCTAAATCACTTAAAGCGGTTCCTTCCATTTCCAGAAAACTCGGAGCCGGAATTAACAAATCCACAGGGGCTTTTTCATCCTCAAAAAGCATTATGGCAACACTAAATTTTGCTTGATTGGCTAAAGCGGGATAAACACCCCAACTTAAAACAAAATCCGAACTGGAAGGAGAGAAATCCGGCTGCATAGCTAAAAATCCAAGATGATTACGAAAATCGGTAGAAACCAGAAGATTATCAGTTCCCTGTTCAGAGGCAAAACACCATAAGGCAAAAGCTTCCTGTTCCGAAATGCGATTTTGATTATAGATAAAGAGTGTCTTATCCGTTGCCTGAACTTCTGCTAAATTGGCATAAACAGCATCAGCAAAACGACAAAACGCATTTTCCGGATAGTTTACTAAAGTTAATTTCTTTCCCTTTCTTTGCTGTAAGCGGATTAAAGTTGCCAGCACCTGATTTAGTTCCCCGTAAACAACATATTCTTCAAAGTCATCCAGAATTTTATAGGGTTCTTTTTGCGGACTTAAGTTAAGAAAAACATCGCTGAAGGCGGAAAAAACAGGATTGGCAGAAAGTTCTGTCTCATATTTATGAGCAGCTCTTTGCAGCATCAGCATTTCTTCCAGAGAAATATAAGGACTAATTTCAAAGCGTTTTGAACTGCATAAGGAAATTTCTTTGGCTATTAAATCAGTTACTTCCTGCCAGCTAATTTCCTTAAAAATGCCGTTTTCCTTAAACAGCGGAACTTTCAATCTATCTTTATCATAAAAGCTCTGCCAGCCAAATCTTCCCTTAAAACAGAGATTTTTACCGTTAAAAGCAGGTTCCTCTTGGGGAGTTGTAACCCGGGTAACAATTCCTGCTTGTGTTTCGGTTTGAATAAAACAGCCCACTCCACATAAACCACAATTTTGCAGAGAGATATCTTTGGGATGAGGATTGAATTTATAGTGAACAGTCCTTTGCATTAAAGCACCCACGGGACACACATCAATACATTTTCCACAAGATAAACAGCTTGTTTTGGTTAACGAATCCCCAAATTCGGGAGCTACAAGTGTGGCAAAACCTCTATAAATATAGCCCAAAACTGCAGGACCCTGAATTTCGGCACAGGTTCTGATACAGCGTCCGCAATTAATGCACTTATTGGCATCCCGCATAATAAAAGGATGACTGTAATCAATTGGATGTTTATTTTTATCCCCTAAAAATTGAGCAGGATTAACTACATAATCTGTGCAATATTTACGCAGGAAACAGGTTTCATTTACAAAACAACCACATTCCAAACAGCGTCTTGCTTCACTTACGGCATCCTCTTCCGAAAACCCAAGCTCCACTTCTTTAAAACTATTTTTTGCCTCAATTACAGGCAGTTCCGGCATCTCTTTGCGCTCAATTTTTTCATATATAGAATACTCTTCTGGGCTAACTTCTTGTAATGTATTAGCTTTTTTACTGTCAAAAAGCATACGCTCTGGGGCTATTTCTCCCGTTTCCAAAAACCTGTTTATAGCGGTTGCAGCTATTCTACCATCAGCTATAGCTTCAATTGCAGTAGCAGCCCCTCTTCTAAAATCACCTCCAGCGAACACATTTCCCAAGCCAGTAAACATAGTTGATTCATCTACAATAGCGGTCTGCCAACGCGAAACAGGCAATATTTTATCTGCTACATAATTATTCTCTTGAGTGAAGATATCCACCTCAGGAACCTGAGAAATAGCAGCAATAATACTGTCAAAAGGCAGTTCAAAATATTCACCGGTGGGTTCAGGTCTTCTTCTTCCGCTTTTATCTGGTTCCCCTAAACGCATTTTTTCTATTTTTACACTGGTTAGATGTCCACCTTTACCTATATATTCTACAGGATTGGCAAGGTAGTAAAATTTTACACCTTCTTGTTCACAAGCGGAAATTTCTGCTGGCTCAGCAGGCATTTCAGTTTTAGTCCTTCTGTAAATAACTGAAACCTCACAACCTTTTCTAACGGCAGTTCGGGCACAATCAACAGCAGTATTTCCTCCTCCGACGATAGCTACCTTTAATCCTAAATCAGGTGAATTGCCTAAAGCGTGCGCTTTCAAAAAATCAACCCCTAAGAAGCAACCTTCTAAATCACTGCCTTTAACCGGCATTGGAACTGCTTTTTGTGCTCCTATTGCAAGATAAACGGCAGCAAAATCCTGTGCCAGGTCTTGCAAAAAGATATCTTTCCCCAATTGTTTATTATATTCAATCTGCATTCCATTCGTGCACATAAGCTCTATTTCTGTATCCAAAACATCTTTGGGAAGCCGAAATTCCGGAATTCCATAACGCAACCACCCGCCTGCTTTAGGAGCTGCTTCATAAATAATAACTTCATAACCCCAGTTGGAAAGATAATAACCACAGGTAAGTCCGCTTGGTCCTGCTCCGATAATAGCAACTCTTTTGTTTTTAGAAGGTAACTTTTCAGGGACATAATTCCACACATCTTCGTTATCCATATCGGCAGCATATCTTTTCAGCTGACGAATAGCAATGCTTTCTTCCACAATTTGTCTTCTGCATTCCTTTTCACAAAAGGCGGGACATATCCTTCCAATAGATAGAGGCATTGGCAGTTTCTCTTTAATAACTTTCACTGCCTCATGATATTTTCCGTTTGCTATCAAAGAAACATAGGTCTGAATATCAACAAAATCGGGACAAGCAATTGTGCAAGGGGCAATACAATCCGCATAGTGATTGGAAATAAGTAATTCCAAAGCTATTTTACGCGCTTTATGGATTGACTCGCTATCGGTTATAATTTCCATTCCTTCTGAAACAGTTGTTCCGCAAGAAGTTACAAAACCCTTTCTGCCTTTAACTTCTACCAAGCAGACCCAGCAGGAACCATAAGGATTTAATTCTTCATCGTTACATAAAGTAGGAATATCTATCTTATTCTGTTTGCAGAGTTCCAAAATAGTAATTCCGGGCTCTACCTTCACTGGTTTTCCATTTAAACTTACATTTATCATTGCCTAAACTCCTATTCTTTAGTTACCGCATCAAACTTACATACTTGGAAACAGGTTCCACATTTAGTACACTTACTTTGGTCTATAGTATGAACTTGTTTTACTTGTCCGGAGATACAGGAAACAGGACATTTTCTGGCACAAAGAGTGCAACCGATACATTTTTCGGGATTGATTTTATAAGTTATTAGAGCATTGCAAACACCTGCGGGACAGTGTTTATCTACAATATGAGCCAAATATTCATCCTTAAAATAGCGTAAAGTAGTTAAAACAGGATTAGGAGCAGTTTGTCCCAAGCCACAAAGAGAGCCCTTGATAATATTTACTGCCAGTTCTTCCAGTTTTTCTATGTCTTGCAATTCGCCTTTACCTTCTGTAATGCGGGTTAAAATTTCCAGCATCCGTTTTGTGCCAATTCGGCAAAAAGTGCATTTTCCGCAGGATTCATTTTGGGTAAAATTCAGGAAAAACCTGGCTACATCAACCATACAGGTTCCTGAATCCATTACTACCATACCTCCGGAACCCATAATTGCACCTGTTGCAGTAATAGAATCGTAATCAACTATGGTGTCAAGTTTTTCAGCAGGAATGCAGCCCCCGGAAGGACCTCCCATTTGGACTGCTTTAAAGGGTTTGGAGGTCTTCATTCCTCCTCCAACCTTATAGATAATATCCTTCAGGGGAATTCCCATTGGAACTTCAATTAAACCGCTACCAGCAATTTTTCCCGCTAAAGCAAAGACCTTGGTTCCGGGTGATTTTTCCGTTCCGTATTTTCTAAATTCCTGTGCACCGTGCATAATTATCCAGGGAATATTTGCCCAGGTCTCTACATTATTGATGTTTGTTGGTTTGCCCCAAAGTCCTTTAACTGCAGGATAAGGAGGGCGTAAAGTAGGCATACCTCTTTTTCCTTCAATAGATTGCATAAGTGCAGTTTCTTCTCCNCAAACGAAAGCACCTGCACCTTCTTTAATATGCAAATCAAAACTGAAAGANCTACCCAGAATGTTTTTCCCCAGATAACCCTTTTCTTCAGCAGCAGAAATTGCAGTTTTCAAATGTTCCAAAGCCATAGGATATTCTGCCCGGCAGTAAATATAACCCTCATTGGCACCAATAGCATAAGCACCAATAATCATACCTTCAATTACGGAATGAGGGTCACCTTCCAAAGTACTGCGGTCCATAAAAGCACCGGGGTCTCCTTCATCCGCATTACAAATAATATATTTCTTATCCGAATTTTCAGAGGCACAAAATTGCCATTTTAAACCTGTAGGAAAACCGGCTCCGCCTCTTCCTCTTAACCCGGATTTTTTTATTTCTTCGATGATGGCTGTTCTTTCCATTTGCAGTGCTTTTTGCAGTGCTTTATAGCCATCTCCGGCTTCATAATCCTCAATACATTCTGGGTCTATAATTCCGCAATTGCGCAAAACTATTCTTTGCTGATTTGCCAAAAGAGCATTATGCTTACCACTAATCTTTTCCGCTAAAATTATGTTTTCAGCAGGAGTTTTTCCTGCTATATAGTCCTCCAGTATATGAGTTATAGTTTCCGGGTTAGCTTTACCGATATGAATGGAACCAAGTTCAGAACCCTCAAATTGCACAATTGGCTCCTCAAAACACATTCCAATGCAAGCTGTCTTTTTTAGAATTACAGGTCTCGGATTATCTTCCAGATATTGTTCTAGAGCAGTATATACTTCTTTGGCACCTGCTGCAACACCACAACTTGCTAAACCAACTTTCACAATGATGTTATTCATAAAGTATCCTCTATTTCATATTGTTTCAGAACAGCAGGAATTGCCCCGGGTGTTAATTTTCCATAAGTTCTTCCGTCTATCATAATTACTGGAGATAAAGAACAACAACCCAGACAGGCAACTTCCATTACAGTAAATTGCATATCGGCAGTTGTATTTTCTTCTTCGGAAAGCTGTAATGCATCCATTACGGCTTTTTTTATGCCATCCGCATCGGAAACATGACAGGCAGTTCCTTTACAAACACGAATAAGATGTTTACCCTGCGGTTTTAAACGAAACATAGAATAAAAGGTGGCTACACCAAATATTTCCGCAGGAGGTATTTTCATTTTATCCGCTAAATATTGCATTGTTTCTCTGGATAAATAACCCAGTGTATTCTGCGTTTCTTGTAACAACGGAATTAAAGACCCATTTTTACCTTGATACTTAGCCAGAATTTCATCCAGCAGTTCAATATTATATGCCATTGTCAATCCTTTAGCCATTAAATATGGCTCATCAGTTTAAATAACCCGCTTTACCTTGAATGAGGTATATTTTTCCTATCCTATGATAATTGTCAAATAAAAAAGATTTAGATTTTCTTACTGTCACCTTCTTCTGCTAATATCCCTAAATAATTTATTTTTTTCCATTATCTACAGAGCTCGGTTCGTTGATAATAATACTTCCAGTTAAAGAATAAATGGAGATTATGTTCTTGGCTTTGTATCCAACATCACGATCATTTATTCCAAATTTATGTAGATTTCTTCGGATAAGGTAAAAGTAGTGTAAGTATATTTATCTGAAACTCTTAATTTATGATAATTAACCCCTTCTCGGTCGTTCCCTTAATGATCCCCTAACAATTCTTTAACAATGCCTTAATAGCGTTAAGTGATCATTAAAGATATGCTAAATTATCACTAATATTACAAGTAAGTTATTAGCTATTGGGGAAAAACAGGGAATCTAAAGTGAAAGAGATAATGCAAATTCGTTATATTGCCCTTTTATTATCCCCTTAAGGTAGCTTAACAGGTTAAATATTTAAAGAAATAGAAGATTTAAAAATAAAGAAAAAAATAAATTGACATAATTTTGAAGCTTGGATATAGGGTAAAATAAGAAATCCAAATATGGAGTAATTTTTTAATGAAATTAGAGGAATTGGATTATTATTACAATAAATTCAAGTACGGTGAAGATATATTTCACCAGTTAATGCAAAAGAGGGTTGAAAATATTCTGTTGGTGTCTACTTTCTATGATGCTTTTATTTTTGAACAAGACGGACGCCTTACGGAACAAATATTCGGAGAATATGAACAGTTAAATCTTTCAACTCCGCCCCATATAACTTCCGTACCTACGGGTCAGGATGCAATTAATAAACTTAAGGAACAATCCTTTGATTTATTGATCACGATGATGAGAATTGGAGAAGTAGGTCCTTTCCAGCTCGCTAAAGAAACAAAAAAATTATATCCTAATCTTCCTGTTCTCTTGTTGTTAAATGTAGCTTCCGATTATGTGATTTGGGAAAATAACCCTGAAGGGAAAAAATATATAGATGATGTATTTCTCTGGAATGGAGATACAAAGCTTTTTTTAGCTATGATAAAGAGTGTAGAAGATAAAATGAATGTGGAATTTGATACCGCTCTTGGTCTTGTAAGAGTAATACTTATTGTAGAAGATTCTGTTCATTACTATTCTTTGTTTTTGCCTTCCCTTTATTCCGTAATAATGAATCAAACTCAAAAATTAATTGAAGAAGAGGTTAGCAATATCAATAAACAATTAAGAATGAGAATAAGACCTAAAGTTTTATTAGCTCATTCTTATGATGAAGCAATGGAAATTTACAACAAATTTCAGGAATATTTTCTCTGCGTTATCTCGGATGTTCGTTATAAAATTGGTGATGAAATAGACCCTCGCGCTGGAATTAAATTAATCCAAAACATAAAAGCCACAAATAAAGATTTACCGATAATCCTGCAATCCTCAGAAGCGGAAAATGAAATCATTGCCAACGAGCTGGAAGTTCATTTTTTAAACAAGAATTCCAAGCACCTCTTTTCCGATTTGAGAAAATATATGGTTTACAATTTGGGGTTTGGCAATTTTGTGTTCAGAGATAAGAATGGTAATATTATTGATGAGGCAGCAAATATAGTTGAATTTGAAGAAAAGATCCTTAAAATACCTGAAGAATCTTTAATTTTTCACAGTAGATTTAACCATTTTTCCAACTGGCTGATTGCTCACGGAGAAGTGCAAATAGCTAAAAAAATAAGACCCTTGAAAGTTGAGGATTTTGCCAGTCGTCAAGACCTGCGAGAGTTTCTCTATCAAGTATTTAGAACCGTTCGTATAGAAAAAAACAAGGGTAAAATAATCAATTTTGATGCCGCTTCCCTAAGTGAAATGAATCAGATAATCAGATTAACGGATGGTTCTTTAGGAGGAAAAGGACGCGGATTGGCTTTTCTAAATGCTCTGTTATGTACAATGGATTATGAAAATAAATTTGAAAATGTTGCTATATCGCTACCAAGTACCGCTATAATTGGAACTGCAGAATTTGATGAGTTCGTGGAAAATAACGATATTTTGCAGAAAATTGCCGGTAAGAATGATGAGGAAATAGACAAAATTTTTATTTCCGGTAAATTATCCGATCAACTAATCAAGCGATTGGAAATATATCTGGATGTTGTCCAATACCCGATTGCAGTGCGTTCTTCAAGTTTGCTGGAAGATTCCCAAGCACAACCACTTGCAGGTGTATATAGAACTTTTATGCTGCCCAATAATCATCCAGATAAAGAAATTCGTCTTAGACAATTAATGGATGCTATAAAATTAGTTTTTTCCTCAGTTTATCTTTCAGAAGCCAGAACTTTTCTGGAATCCTTAAATTTCAAAGCCGAAGAAGAAAAGATGGCTGTAATAATTCAGGAAACGGTAGGTAGTATTCACGGTGATCGCTATTATTATCCTTATATTTCAGGAGTAGCACAGAGTTACAATTTTTATCCTATGGCCCATATGAAACATACCGATGGAATTGCCAATATTGCGTTAGGGCTTGGGAAGTCCGTTGTGGAAGGAAAATTAAATTTCAGATTTTGCCCCCGTTACCCTGAAACTGATGTTTTAACTCCGGAAGAAATGTTACGGTCTTCCCAAAAAAAATTCTTTGCCATTGATTTATCCAAGAATGATTTTGACCTGACTAAAGGTGAGGAAATCACATTGGAAAACTTAAACATCAAGGATGCTGATGAACAGGGAACTTTAAAATATATTGCTTCTGTATGGGATTATGAAAATAATCGGCTTACCGATAACCTGGAAGCAAAAGGATTAAAAGTTATTACTTTTTCCAGCATTCTGAAATATAATTATTTCCCACTTGCTAAAATTATCTCTGAGTTACTGGAAATAGGAGAAATAGCTCTCGGAATTCCCGTTGAAATTGAATTTGCTGTTCACCTTAAAGACACTTCCAGTTATAATAACAAACCTGCATTTTATATTCTTCAAATAAGACCCTTAAGTGTAAATGTGGATGCCTATAGAATTGATGCGTCCCAATTGAATAAAGAGGAATTACTGATGTATACTGAACATGGAATGGGTAATGGCATAATTAATGACCTTACTGATATTATTTACCTTGATCCAAGTAAATTTGACAAAACCAGAACCCAGGAAATGCAGGAAGAAATAGAAAAATTTAACAATAAAATGGCTGAACGGGGTAAACGCTATATTTTGATTGGTCCTGGTCGTTGGGGTTCGCGAGATAGGTTTTTGGGAATCCCGGTTCGCTGGCCCCAAATTAACCGGGCAAAAGTTATTGTAGAAACTGGTTTACCAGATTTCATCGTGGAAGCATCTCAAGGAACCCACTTCTTCCATAATCTTGTAGCTATGAACATTGGATATTTTACAATTCCTTATATTTCTCAGACCGATTTTGTAGATATGGATTGGCTATTAAAACAACCAATAAGTGAACGGGGAGAGTTTTTTGTTCATCTTGAGTTCTCAAAACCTTTGATTGTGAGAATGGACGGAAAAACAGGTTTAGCTGTTATCCATAAATAGGTTGAGTTTTATGCTTCCTACAAATCTCTGGGCACAGGAAACAGAACTTCTTGAATCTCTGATGCAACACAAGGTTAATAATATCTTGTTGATTGCTTCGCTCTTTGATTCATTCGTTTTTGAAGTAGATGGATTATTATCCGACCGGATTACGGAATATTTTCGGTTGTTAAATTTGGATACTCAACCGAATGTGTTTCATTCATCATCTCTGGAAAGTGCGCACAACTTGCTAACTCTGGAAAGAATAGATATTATCATTATTCACCTTTCGTCAATGCGAAGTATTGCTTTGGAACTGATGGAAATAGTAAAAAAGGATTATCCTGATTTACCTGTTTACTTTCTTTTAGGAGCTCCCCAAGACCTGATGTTTGTAGAAAATCATATTGAGGAATTGCAGGAAGTGCAGGATTTTTTCTACTGGACAGGTGATTCCAAATTATTTTTAGCTATCATCAAACTATGTGAAGAAACCTTCAATATCTTCTATGATATACAGGTTTGTAATATTCCCATTATTATGGTAGTGGAAACCTTTATTCCTTACTATTCACAATTTTTACCAGTACTCTATGAACAAATTATTCAGCTTTCTCTGCATCTTATTCACCAAGAACATCAAAGTCAATTTAACAGTTTATACTTGAATGCCCGACCCAGAATCGTTTTATTTCACGATTACGAGCTTGCGCTAAATTTTTATAATCAATATCAGCAGTCCATAATCGGTATTATCAGCAATATAAATTATAATTATTTAGGAAATTACCAACCTAATGCCGGCTTACAACTATTGCAAAATATCCGAGCTCATAATCCTACTTTGCCCTTTTTAATGCAATCATTTGATCCTGAATATAGAGATATTGTTTCCAGTAGTGGAGGCGAGTTCCTTATGAAAGACCTTTCCGGTATTAGAGCTCAGATGCGGAAATGGCTGGAAAACGATATTGGTTTTGGTAAATTTATCTTTCGTCAACCAAATGGAGAAAAACTGGATGAAGCAAGCACTTTAATCGGATTTTATCATTCGCTGCAAAATTTGCCTGTACCTGCTCTTATGTATCATTTGCAAACAAGGCAGATAAATTCCTGGTTAGCAGCTCATGCAGAAATAGCGTTATCCAATTATATCAATGATATCTCTCTTAACCAAGATCCGATAGAAATTAAACATAAGATAACAGAAGCGCTGTTTTCGCTGATTTCCTTTCGCCGACGGGAAAAAATACAAGAATATAATGAAGAGTCAGATTTTGAATTAAATTTTATCTATAAGATTGGGGCGGATTCCATCGGGGGAAAAGGAAGAGGTCTTGCCTTTTTGAATGTTGCTATTAACCGATACAGCACCATTGCCGATAAGTATCCTTCCGTTAATATTTCTGTTCCTGTTGCGGCAGTTCTGGCAACGAGTATTTTTGACGAATTTATCACTATCAATCCCCGATTAAACGATATTGATAGTTTAGAACAGCTTAGTGATAATGAAATTGATCAATTGTTTTTACAAAGTGAACTGCCTTCGGAATGTATATCTAAGCTACGTAATTTATTAACTAAATGCACGGTTCCTTTGGCAGTGAGGTCATCCTCAGTTTTGGAAGATCACTTGACCAATCCTTTTGCGGGCGTTTTCAGAACTTTTTTAATTCCCAATAGTACTCCGGATTTTGAGATGAGAGTTGAGCAACTGTTGCAAGCTATTAAACTTGTTTACTCTTCAATGTTTTTAAAAAACGCAAGGTCGTATAGAGAATCACTCAATATTCCTGCAAGAGAAGAAAAGATGGCAGTCATTATTCAAAAGGTTGCCGGTTCTAAAAGGGGTAATTATTTTTATCCATTACTTTCAGGCGTGGCTCAATCATATAATTATTATCCAGCTCTAAATATGAGCCATAAAGATGGAATCGTATCTCTCTCTACCGGTTTAGGTAAAACAGCTGTGGAACGAGAAAGAACTTTTGCTTTTTGTCCCGCTTTTCCCAAATTGGATTTGTTCCCTCCTGAGGTTATTGTCCAAAATAATCAACGTTATTTTTATGCAATAGATACGAATCTTAAGGAAGTTGATTTAAGTTCGGGAGAAGATAGTACGCTTTCCAGAATTAGAATTCCACAAAATCTACTGGAAAATGAATTAGACCTTTTGGGTTCCGTTTGGGATTATGAAAATAAACAGTTTCTCAACGGAAAATATATAAAAGGACCCCGAGTTATTACCTATCGTAATATTTTACATTATTCCGAAGTTCCTTTAGCTTCTTTATTGAAAGATTTTTTAATCCTGGGAAGAGAACTACTGGGTTGCGAAGTAGAAATAGAATTTGCCTTTGATATCAATTCTCTAACGGGAAAAAAGCATTTTTACTTGTTGCAGATAAGGCCAATTGCTATAAATGCACAACTATACAGTACTGACTTGGAAAACTGGCTGGATAAAAAAGATAAACTTGTTCTATTTTCTTCCTATGCTTTAGGTAGCGCAAGTGAAGAGGAACTGAATACAATAGTATATCTTTTACCTCAAAAATTTGATATTGTGAAGACAGAGTTAATGGCTGCAGAATTAGATGAATTAAATCAAAAAATCAAGCCCGATAAATATTTATTGATTGGACCGGGACGCTGGGGTTCAAGTGACCGTTTTTTAGGCATTCCTGTTGTTTGGAGTCAGATTACTAATGTCGCTACAATCGTAGAAGTTTTACTACCTGATATGTCCATAGAGGCGAGTCAGGGCAGCCATTTTTTCCACAATTTATTCAGTATGAATGTTGCCTATTTAACTGTTAAAGACGGAACTGATTATATTGCCTGGGATTGGCTTGAATCTTTGCCTTCGGTGTTTGAAGGGAAATTTTTCAAAGTGAAAAAAACACCTCAGTCCTTAAAAATTTTATTTGACGGGAAAAACGCTGCCATAATTAGATAAATTGAATAACCCATAACATATACAGTGTAGAAAAAAAACACAGGAGGAATGTGAAATGACAATGCAAGAATTTCTACATTTGGTTTCAGCAAAAAATGCTGATCAACCGGAATTCATTCAGGCAGTTACTGAAGTAGTGGAAAGCATTTGGGATGTTTATGATGCCAATCCACAATACCGTAAGGCAAAGATTTTAGAACGCCTTGTAGAACCGGAAAGAATAATTATTTTTCGGGTTCCTTGGCAAACTGATTCAGGCGAAATTATGGTTAATCGCGGTTTCAGAGTTGAATTTAATAGTGCTATCGGACCGTATAAAGGTGGTTTACGTTTCCATCCAAGCGTAAATTTGGGGATTCTGAAATTTTTGGGTTTTGAACAGATCTTCAAGAACAGCTTAACTACTCTTCCTATGGGAGGAGGGAAAGGCGGTTCCGATTTCAATCCTCGTAACCGTAGTGACGAAGAAGTTGAACGTTTCTGTCACTCTTTTATGTTAGAGCTTTATCGTCATATCGGCCCTAATACTGATATTCCTGCAGGTGATATTGGTGTAGGAAAGCGCGAAATTGGATTTATGTATGGAATGTATAAGAAAATTGTAAATGAAGTTACTGGAGTTTTTACAGGAAAAGGACTGGAATGGGGTGGAAGTTTAATTCGTCCCGAAGCTACAGGTTACGGCACAGTATATTTTGCCGATGAAATGTTGAAAACCAAAGGTCAAAGCATTGAAGGTAAAACAGTGTTAATTTCGGGAAGCGGAAATGTAGCTCAATATGCAATCCAAAAAGTTAATCAATTAGGGGGTAAAGTTGTTACGGCATCTGATTCTGATGGTTTTGTGTATGATCCAGATGGAATTAAAGGAGAAAAATGGGAGTATTTAATGGAATTGAAAAATGTCCGGCGCGGTCGCATTAAAGAATATGCTGAAGAATTTAATGTGAAATATTATCCTGGAGAGAGACCCTGGGGAATACCAGGTCAAATAGCTCTTCCTTGTGCAACCCAAAATGAAATTAACGAAGAAGAAGCTAAGACCCTAATCAAAAATGGTTGTTATTGCGTTTGCGAAGGTGCCAATATGCCTACCACTCTGGAAGGAGTGAAGGTCTTTCTGGAAAATAAAATTCTTTATGGACCGGGTAAAGCTGCCAACGCCGGAGGAGTAGCAACTTCGGGATTAGAAATGACTCAAAATTCTATGCGTATATCTTGGACAAGAGAAGAAGTAGATGAAAAATTACATAGTATTATGAAAGCTATTCATCAACAATGTATCAATTACGGGAAAGAGGGTCAGTTCGTAAACTATGTAAAAGGTTCTAATGTCGCTGGATTTATCAAAGTTGCTAATGCTATGATGGATCAGGGTTTAATATAAAAATAAAAAAAATCCGGAAGTTCCTGATAAGGATCTTCCGGATTATTATTTTTATCCAGAATAATGCAGTTGAGTAAACAGGGAGCGTAAATTCTTTTTTGCCACGGGAAACGAATTTTAGTATCAATAACTTTAAGTAACTCATTAGCGGATATATAATCTTAAATAATGCAATCGGATTAATGGGGTTTACTGGGGGGTTTGATTAGCTAATAGCCACTTATTTTTACAATTAAAAGAAACTGAAAAATAAAAACCTTTACAAAAAGATGGCAGCAGGAAAGTTGGTTTCTCTGAAATGCCTTTAGGAGAATCTTATGTCAGACAAGTTACATTCCAATAGCAGTAAAACTGCAATGAAAGAAATGAAAGAAGAATATCTGCGGATGCTTGAAGAATCCTTTCAAAACACAGCAGAAATTAAAAAGGGCGATGTTATTGAAGCTCCCATTGTAAGCATCGGCGACCAATACATAATCCTTAATTTAGGCGGTAAATTTGATGCTTATGCCGAAATCGGAGAGTTTTCCGATTCCAGAGGAGTTTTGCCTTACAAAGTAGGTGACAACTTAAAGGGTTATGTTGTTGACCAGAATGAAAATGGCTATGTCGTTGCCCGGAGCTTGACTAAACAGTATGTAGATAAACAATCCATTCTTGAGGCATTTGAGAAAAAAATCCCGGTGCAGGGAAAAATATATACTCCAACGAAGGGTGGTTTCAATGTAGATATTCTTGGAGCACGGGCATTTTGTCCCGTATCACAGGTCTCATTGCATCCTGTGGAAGATAGTTCTCAGTTTATAGGTAAAACCCTTGATTTTCTGGTTATTGAATGTTCCGAAAATTGCAGGCGGATAGTAGTTTCGCATCGTCAACTGGAAGAAATGCGAGAACAGGAAAGAAAAGAAACGGCTTTAGCTAAATTGAAAGTGGGTGATATCGTTAAAGGTAAGGTCTTAAGAATGACTACTTTCGGAGCTTTTATTGACTTGGGCGGAATTGAAGGTTTAATGCATGTTTCGGAAATTTCCTGGCAGCATATTGTTAGACCGCAAGACGAACTGAAAAAAGGTCAGGAAATTGAGGTTAAAATTCTGGATATCAAGGGAGAAAAAATTGCTCTTTCGCGTAAGGTCTTGCTTGAAGACCCCTTTGAAGTAGCAATGAAAGAACTGCATGAAGGAGATATCATCAATTGTCGTGTTCTCCGTTTACATAATTTTGGAGCTTTTGCCGAATTGAAACCCGGTGTTGAAGGTCTTATACCTATTTCTGAAATGAGCCGTAATCGCAATATTTCTCATCCCCGGGATATTGTGAAAGAAGGGGACTGGGTTCAAGTTCAAATTTTACGCATAGATGAAGATACTCATAAGATATCTCTATCGCTGAAGGCATTGGAAGCAGACCCCTGGGATAAAATAGATGAAATTATTCAGCTGGAAACCCCTTTTGAAGGAATTGTGGAAAGCTCTACCAATTTCGGCGTTTTTGTTACTATCAGTGAAGGAATTACAGGTCTGTTGCCCAAATCCCGGGTACGGAAAAATGACACCTTCCAAACAGGCGAGCCGGTAACTTTGATGGTAACTGCCATAGATAAAGAAAATCATAGAATTACTCTTGATTATACCGATCGTTCACCTGTAGAATTGGCTGAAGAACGCGTCCGTTCGGAAGAACATAACTATAGAGATCAGCATACCGAAAAAATTCGTAGTTCAAATCCACACCGGGGTGGAAGAAATCGCAGTGATGAGGAGTGGCGTAAATATGCCAATCAGAAAGTAAATCCGGCAGCTGATAATCCTTTCAAAGACCTTTAATTTTCTGTAATGTCAAGCAAACCCAATCAGTTTATCCAGTTACGTAAAGAAAAACTGGCAAAAATTAAAGCCCTGGGTATTGATCCTTATCCCATAAAATCCTATCGTACTCATTATATTTCCGACCTGCTTAAAGATAAGGAAGAACAGCTTCAAAAAGCTGAAGAAGTCACTATTACCGGGCGTTTAACAGCTATGCGACGGCAGGGTAAAATCGGTTTTGGCGATCTGGAAGATATTTCCGGAAAAATTCAGCTTTATGTAGCTCAAAATTTAATCGGCGAGGAAAACTACGAACTATTCAAACTTTGTGATCCGGGCGATTTTATTCAAGCCACAGGAAAAACATTTTTCACGCAAACCGGTGAGTATTCCCTAAAATGCAATAATATAAAACTCCTTTCCAAAAACATCAGACCCTTACCTGCAGTGAAGGAAAAAATCGTGGACGGCAAAAAAATCCGTTACGATGAATTTTCCGATATTGAACTCCGTTATAGAAAACGCTATCTTGACCTTTTGCTCAATCCCGAACACCGAAAAGTTTTTGAAACGCGGGCAAAAATCATTACTGCTATTCGGAATTTTATGGATAGCCGGGGTTATGTGGAAGTAGAAACCCCTATTTTACAACCCCTTTACGGTGGAGCAAATGCCAGACCTTTCATTACTCATCATAACACTTTGGATATGGATTTGTATCTCAGAATTGCTACGGAGCTTTATTTAAAGCGTTTAATTGTAGGCGGTTTTGAAAAAGTTTACGAGCTCGGCAAGGATTTTCGCAATGAAGGTATGGATAGAACTCATAATCCGGAATTTACGATGATTGAGTTTTACGAAGCATATTCCGACCTGGAAGGAATGATGGATATCGCTGAAGAGCTGATTAAGCATTTGGCTTTGGACATAATCGGCAAGGATACTTTCTTTTATCATAATCACCAGGTTTGCTTAAGCGGAGAATGGAAAAGAGCATCTTTACCCGATTTGGTTAGTGAATTTGTCGGACAGAATGTTATGAATATCAGCTTTGAAGAGCTTTCTTCTATCTGTAAAAACAAGGAGTTGGTTATTCCTCCGGGCTCCGAAAAAGGAAAACTGATTGCTCTGCTCTTTGAAAATTTTGTAGAAGAAACACTTATCCAACCAACTTTTGTGCGTGATTTTCCCAAAGAGGTCTCTCCTTTGGCTAAGGCAAAACCCGAAAATCCCTTTGTTGCAGACCGTTTTGAACTTTTTATTGCCGGCGGCGAATTTGCCAATGCCTTCAGTGAATTGAATGATCCTTTGGAACAAAGAATCCGTTTGGAAGAACAGGCAAAGTTACGTGCTTTGGGAATTGACGATGCCAATGTCGTAGATGAGGATTTTTTAGAAGCACTGGAATACGGAATGCCTCCTATGGGGGGACAGGGAATCGGCATAGACCGCTTAGTTATGTTGCTAACCGAAAACGATTCCATTAAGGAAGTTATCCTCTTCCCCCAGATGAAAACTACCTAATATAATATCAGAATTGATAAATCAGTAATATATAGAATACCCACAAAAATATATTTTTAATCCGAAGAAATCTATTAAACATTCATAACAAAAAGCCCCTTAGGGCAACACAATAATAGCGATGGGTGCGTAAGCCCCTCGTAAAAGATAAAATAGGTCTGGAATGAACAGGATTATTCTGATTTTCGGGATTTTATAAACTAAAATACTTAGTTGTTGCATAGTTATTTTCTGACTAACAAGATATTTGAGGTGAATATTCCGTATATTTATGAATTATCAATTTAGATATTGTATTACTTATATACAAATAAAGCCAATTGTAATTGATTAACTAATTTGTCCTTCGCCTAACTTTTTGAAAGTTAAATACTCCCCTGATAATTCTTTTGATAAACGGTATAGCTATTGTTGTTGACTATTACAATAAAATGAACACCCCCATTTTTTCATATTCACCTCTTTGCGGGCAAAAAAATTACAGGGACTGCATTATACAGTCCCTGTAGTTTATACTTTCGGGATTAAAAAACCCTGCAATTATTTTTATTTATTCGCTTAAGTAGCTAAGCACCTGATTTGCTTTAGCGATAAAACTTTTAAGTTCTTTGCCGCTGAAAGGTTTCTGCTCCAAAAGCGAAAGATCGTGAATGTAGGAGCAAAGGGTTTTAACTTCTTCGTCCTTACCCTGTTCGTGAAAGGTAAGAATCTTTTTGATTATGGGATTATCCCTATTTACCACCAAAGTATGGTATTTAAGCATATCGGAGGAAGGATTTTGATGAGCCAGCAAATCCATATCATGCCAGCGACGCATATATTCACTAAACACAATCATTGAAGGTATTTCGGGGCTTTTTAAGCTTTTCACTTCTACTTTAATTTCGGTAAAAGCATTATCTTCAAGGGCTTTCATTGCTTCAGCACCCAGTTCTTTACGCACATTTTCCGGCAGTTCAAAAGGTTTAATGATTGTTTGCTCATCTTTTTGAATCAGATAAGGACTTAAGAGGGTTGCAGCTTGAGGAAACTTTTTCAGAAAATCAGCATAACTTTCTTTGCTGAAACTTGCCTCAACTTTTTGGTCTAATGCCTTGTAAAATAGTTCTTTCAGCTTATCTTCAGAGTCACTTGCAACCCCTTCTTTATTTAGCAAGAGGTCATTAACTTCGCTATCAATGCGCACAAATTCAATGTTATTCAGCTTATTTTCCAGCTGTTGATAAAGATGGGTATCCAGAGGACTGGTTTGAAAAACAACTTCAATACCCTGTTCTTTCATTAAATTCAGGTAGCTGACTTGGGTATCTTCACTGGCTGCATACCAAATCTTTATTTTCTCACCTTCGCTTTTATTGCGGGCTTTGTATTCTTCAATAGTTACATAGTCGCCGCTGGCGGATTTGAAGATAATGATATCCTTCATTGCCTCAAAGAAATCGTCATCTTTCAGCAAACCGAATTTGATAAAGGCATTAATATCTTCCCAGTAGCTTTCATATTTCTTGCGGTCTTCCTTGAATGTATTATTGAAATGGTCAGCCACTTTTTTTACTATATACTGGCTGATTTTTTTCACCTGGGCATCGTTTTGTAAAAAACTGCGGGAGACATTGAGAGGAATATCCGGAATATCAATTCCGCCTTTCAAGAGCAGAAGAAATTCCGGAATCAGGTCTTCCAAATTATCCGCTACAAAAACATTATTGCAATAGAGTTTCACTTCTCCTTTGAAGAAATCGGGCTCATTGCGCAATTTGGGAAAATATAAAATCCCCTTCAGATTGAAGGGAAAATCCACATTCAGATGAATCCAGAACACAGGGTCCATATAATCGTGAAAGACATTTTTGTAAAATTCAATATATTCTTCATCTTTCACTTCGTTGGGTTTACGGTTCCAAAGTGCTTCTTTCTGGTTTACCTGTTTGCCTTCAAACATAATTGGATAGGGCATAAAGTTACAGTATCTTTCCAGAATATCTCTTATTTTATTGGGATCGGCATATTCCGCATTTTCTTCATTCAGGTAAACAGTTACGGTAGTTCCAATTTCTTTGCGCTTTCCTTTACTCATAATGTATTCCGTACTGCCGTCACATTCCCAGAAAGCGGGTTCACTTCCTTCCGTGCAAGAAAGCGAATCTATAGTTACTTTATCGGCAACCATAAAAGCAGAATAAAATCCCAGTCCAAAATGGCCAATCATATTATTCTGGATGTCCTTGTATTTATTAATAAAATCCTCGGCACCCGAAAAAGCAATCTGATTGATGTATTTCTTTATTTCCTCAGCTGTCATTCCAATTCCGGTATCCATTACTTCTATTGTTTTTTTGCCTTTATCCAGCTTAACTTCTACTTTCATATCCTCTTCTTTGAAATTAGGATCGGCATATTTGCGNTTGGCTATGGCATCTACCGAATTGGAAATCAATTCTCTTAAAAATATATCGTGCTGAGAATAGAGCCATTTCTTGATAATCGGGAAGATATTCTCGGTATGGATGCTCAAACTTCCTTTTTCTTTTGTTTTCTTGTCTGCCATTATGTTTTAATCTCCTTATTTTAATTCATTGTGTTTCTGGAGATAAAATAATCGGTCTTGGCTTATTGTCAAGATTTTTTAGCAGTCCTATAACTTGATTGCTAAATTTGTGCAAAACAAATCAGGACTCGTTATGCGGAAGGTTGATATCCTCATCAACCAGCAAAATCGGAAGAGTTAAATGACTCCCGGTTTGCAGTTTGCCTGCCTATTTTTCCCGGACAAAACCTTCTTATAGCCCTGTAACAAATAAGTAACAATCCCGTAACGAGATTACTGCAGTGTTAGGGAAGTGTTACGGAAGTGTTACGGGGTCTTCTTGGAATTAACTGATTTGCAGGAAGTTACAAATTTGTAGATAAATACCCTAAAGAACATAAATTTATCACTCAGAATTCGCCGATTAAACTGATTTTATTTGTCATGCCGTCATCAGTCATAAGCGCCCAAAAAAGATATGTTCAGGAATAAATTTGTGAAGACGCTAATAACTCCTGACTTACAAGGGATGTTGTTCTTCCTGTATATTATTCTTGACTAAATTTGAAAGAACTCAATTAATGTTTTTTATAAGTTCTTAGACCATAAAAATTGGGAGTATTGATGAAAAGGATTTGGATAATAATACTAACCCTTCTGCTGGTTTTTCCTCTGGCAGGAGTAATTCAAGAAACCGCTTCGCTAAAGCATTTTCTTTATGGAAATGAACCCAATTGCGCTTACGACAATTGGATTTCCCATTTAGCTGAAGGTATTGCAATTCAGGGCTACAATACTTATGCTCCTTACGATAGACAAACCAACGGTTTTGGTGATTTCGTAGTTCCTAATGATGATCAATTAACTGCTTGGAATTATATTGTGGGCTTATTTTTAGCCGGCTCCTTTGATGAAGCGCAGACAGTGATTAATGCTGTCGGATTTCCTTATCAGGTTGTTCTTTTTTATGATACGGACAGTGGCATAACTTATAGAATGTTGCGTGAAGTTCCCAATCCGGAATATTATGATGATAACGGAACTGATGATACTTATGATGATGAAAACGGTGCTTTTGCCTACGGTTGGGGTTTGTATCTTTACAATCCTTTAGGGAGTAGACCTGTTATTGTAACTGTTCCTCATCCTTGTGATGATTTTCCTACTCCTGCTTTTGCTTTAGAGGCATTTCAAATTTGGGATGCCCAATTTTTATTGATCAATGGAGCAGGTAGAGAAGTAAGATGGACAAATCAAGGTAGTTATAATAATTCCAAATCCTTATCTGATCCTACGCGCTTATACAATCATCCTTTCAATGTCTGTTATAAAATGTTTGCAGACCTTATTAGAACCGAGTTTAATATCCGGGAATTTTCTCCTCAAATACATAGTTACGATTGGAATTATCATCCGGGTTATCCTAATGTCCAAATTTCAGCAGGATACAATCGTCTCTGTCCCAACCTTCCTATTAGAGACCTATCCAGCCGAAAACTGGATATGATTAATAAGGGTCACCATATAATGATTCCAGCTAATACGGTAGGTTTTCACAGAGAAGTTTATCTGAATGATTTTTATGGTGTTAATTATGATCTCTATCCGTTTCTTTTTGATGATGGTGAACACTGTTATGAGGTAAATAACTATATTGATTTGCCTGCCTATTCCCAAAATCATCAAATGCTGTATACTCAATCCGGAACAACAGATTATGATGTTTATGATCCCTTTCTCCATACAGAGATGGATGAATTGCCCAATTCTTATGAATTAACCGAAAATACCTATAAATGGTTTTACGGCTGGAATGAAGCATTGCAATGCTGGAATTTTGACCATCTTTTTGATAACTTTAGGATGTATTATCTGCGTTGGGTTTACGATTTGGAAAGCGTTATGGACGAAATGTTTGCAATGAATGATGGCTTAATTCCTCCTACTCCAGTAGGTTTTTCCATTCAAAATCAATCCCTTAATTCCATCACCTTAAATTGGCAAAAGGTAGATTGTTACGATTTTGATACCTTTGAAATACTATATTCCATAAATCCTATTGATGGTTCTAATTATCAGATTTACAATCGGAACAATAATGCAATTTTAGCTTCACCCTATTGTGAAAGTGTTACGGTTCCAGGATTGAGTTCTTCTAATAGCTATTTCTTCAAAATCCGCTCAAAAGATAAAAACGGAAATTATTCGGAACTTTCCAATCAGATAACTACAATTCCCGCTCCAGCCACTATTTATACTTTTACTGCTCACGGTTTGGATAATGAAGTCCGCCTTTTTTGGGGTGTTTCAGGACAAACTAATAACCTGGGATATAAGGTTTATAGGAAGGCACCAACCCAAACTGACTACACTTTAATTGATTCTTACCTTACCAATCCCTCTCTGGCAAATACATCTGTATCTAACTATACCTATTGGGATTATAATGTTACTAACGGTCAGAATTGGGATTATATAATCAGCTGCACAAATGTAAATAACCAGGAATTTTTCTATAATTATCCTGTTTCTGCGGCTGTTAGGCCTATTCATAATTTAACTCTTACTAACTCTACTGCCACTTTGGTAGATACTATTTACTTTGCTCAAAATCCTTATGCTTCCGATAGCCAGGATGCCTATTATGACATAACCAAGTCCAATCCTTCCGGTTCAAGTTATGTATGGTCTGCTTTTTGGGAAGCATATTGGGGTTCCAATGGAACAGCACTTTCCCGGGAAGTTAAAGGTGGCTATGATACTGCTTTAGACCTGAAAACCTGGACGATTAGAATTCGCTCTACGGAAGTGAATACACCTCTTTATTTATCTGCTTCCGATAATTTCAACCGAGCGGAAAAACTTTATATTTACGATTCGGGAAACGGAACTTGGCATAACTTATTTAGCGGACCTTATCAATTTATGGTCCCCAATAACAATGTAAGAACTATGACTTTGTATTGGGGTAACCTGCAACCCAAAATTTCTCATATTAACCAAAATAACCAGCTTTTTCAAGGTGGCAATAATATTACCTTCCAGTGGAGCGCGCAAAACAGTTTTCTGATTGACCATCTTGATTTGTATGTTAAAAATGAAAGTGACAGCTTGTTTTTAACAGGAAATATTCCGGGAAACCAAAACAGCTGGATATACAATATTCCCCCCAATGTAGATATGCAAAAAGCCCGTTTTTATATCAATTGCTATGCTGTTGATGGTTTAATCCAAACATTTGTATCGCCATATACTTTTGCTCTTGTTCCCAGGATGATTTTACACTCTAATGAAGCTGGCTGGCAAACGCGCTCCCAAATTTGGCCCGATTTAACTCCTACGGTAGAAACTCTTTTCGGTAATGGAGCCATTGCTTTAACTCCAGCTAATGATGGAACCTGGCAGGAAAATGATGATCTCCTGTTTGGCATTGCCTATTGGATAAATGCACCGGCAGTAAATTTCTTTAATTCCACGGCTGAAATTTGTCCAACTGAAATTAACTCTTTTCCGCTACAACCGGGGTGGAATTTTATAGCTAATCCTCATTATTGCAGTTATCCGGTTCAAAGTTTACGCTTTCTGGTAGGAACAAATCCTTTTCTCTACAGTGAAATGATAGCTCAAAACCTTGTTTCCCGAGCCGTATTTGTCTATCGGGAGGGAAAGTTTCAGTCAGTAGACACAATTTTACCCTTTGAGGCATTTTATATCAAATATTATGGTGACCAGTCCTTAAATACTTATCTTCGTTTCTATCCCTATTTTGAAGCACCGGAAATTGACCCACCTGATAATTTCTGGCAATTTAAAGTAAGTGTTTCTTCTGCCGGTAGCAATGCTGATGAATTCGTTTTGGGAACAAATCCAATAGCCACTGATGGTTATGATTTTTACCTGGATTTACCTTCTGCTCCCGAGAAACCATTTCCCGGCTTGAGTGTTTTTATAACAAGAGAAGCACCCGAAGATATCTTTTTTAGGGATAAAAAACTTTCAGCTGAATTTAGAGAAGCATTTTCTCCAATAAACCAGCAGGAAAAAATCTGGCACTTCAAACTTGTTTGTAATTCCACCTCTCCTGTGGAATTTAATCTTAGCGATATAGACCTGCCCAATGATTATACCGTTCAATTTTATCTTGGTTCAGAATACTATAACTATGAGCATACAAATAGTTTTACCTTCTTTCCTAATGAACCTGGAACCTATACGGGATTGATCAAGGTTGCAAACTATCCTGTTAGCGTAAGTGACTTGGTTCAGAAACCAATTTCCAACATAACCGTTTATCCCAATCCCTTTAATCCAACAACTACTATTGCCTTTAATACTTTTGCAACTCAGGAAGTTGAACTCTCGTTATATAACCTTAAAGGACAAAAAGTTCGCACCCTTTACCAGGGAATATTAAACGGTGGAGAACATAAATTGATTTGGGATGGAAAAGATAACAACGGCAGAACTGTAAGCAGCGGAATTTATTTTGCCAAAATACAGGCAGGAAAGTATACTCAAATTCGGAAAATGATGTTGATTAAATAAGAGCTGGGGGTTTATGCATAGACCATTTTGAGGGGATAAACCGGAAAAATAAAGATGCGGAAAATAATGGGTTGGCAAATTTCCGGTGCTTTTATCAGCTGGAAAAATGCCTGTAACGCTTGTTTCGGGGAAAATTTAGCAGAAGAAAAGAAGGCATACTTTCATACATATAATTTGGCTGTAATCTATAATGATTGAAAAGGAGAAAAAATAATGCAAGCAGGAAGAATATATCTTGATAATTGCGTAACTACCTGTCCTGCACCGGAAGTTTTAACAGAAATGCAACCCTATTGGGAAAAAAAGTTTTGGTTTCCGGGAACTTTTATCAGCACGGGTGAAAGCACTAATAGTATGATAAATAAAGCTCAGAATACAATAGCCGAAACCCTTGAAGCCAGCGCTCAGGAAATCCATTTCACTTCTGGAGGCACTTTGGCTAATAACATAGCTATCAAGGGATTAGCTAATGCCTATAAACAGCAGGGAAAACATATAATCGTTTCCGTTGTTGATTATCCTGATTTATTAACTAATGCTGCCTATCTGGAAAAGAATGGTTTTGAAGTAACTTACCTTTCTGCCGATAGCGAGGGCTTTATTTCTCTGGAAGAGCTGAAAAGTGCTATCCGTAAAGATACAATTCTGTTTATGACTACTGCTGTAAATCATACGGTAGGAACAATTCAGCCCTTCGCAGAAATAAAAGCTATTTTAGAGAGTGCCGACCATAAAATTTATTACCACCTGGATGCAGGTCAGGGCTATGGAAAAATTCCTTTGAAGGTAAATGAACTGGGAATAGACACAATGTCTATCAGTGCCCATAAAATACACGGACCTCAAGGTATCGGTGCACTCTATCAAAGAACGGGCACAAAGCTGGCACAATTGATTCATGGAGTTAAAAGAGTGGATAATCTGCAAACAGGCGGTTTAAGTATTGCTCTTATTGCCGGTTTTGCTAAAGCCGTGGAACTTACTTTTCGTGATTTTGAAGCTAATACAGCTTACTTAAGAGAACTTTCCAATTACCTTTTGGACAGAATAGAAAAGGAAATACCTTATGTTGAATTAAACGGACCCCGAGGAGAAAAAAGAGCTCCTCACAATATCAATGTTTCCATTGACTTCATTGAAGGTGAAGCAATTACGATGATGCTTGATCAAAAAGGAATTACTGTTGCCACGGGAAGTGCCTGCGCTTCGGAAGGATTAAAGGCAAATTATGTTTTAATGGCAATGGGAAAAACACATATTCAATCACACGGTTCAATGAAATTTACCGTTTCTCGTTATACAACTAAAGCCGAATTGGATGAAACCGTTCAGGCATTAGCAGAAATAACACAAGAATTGCGCAATCGCAGTCCGCTTTATTTAGCAATGACCAAGGAGAAATAAAATGCAATACTCACAAAAGGTTTTAGACCACTTTATGCATCCCCATAATGTAGGTAAAATGGAAAATCCTGATGCTGTAGCCACAGAAGGAAGCCCTGCCTGTGGAGATCAGGTAACTGTTTATCTTAAGGTTGATGATAAAACAAAGACCATTACAGATATCAGCTTTCTTTCTTATGGCTGCGCTTCCAATATTGCTACTGCTTCCATAATTACCGATATGGCAAAAGGAAAGACATTGGAAGAAGCAAAAAAAATTACTTGGCGCGATGCTATGGATGCTTTGGATGGACTTCCTCCCGTTAAAGTTCACTGCAGTGTTTTAGCTGCTGATACTTTACAATCGGCAATTTCCAATTACGAAATAGCACATGGTTTGAAAGAAGTTCCCAATTTCGGTAAAGCAACTATAGAAGAGGAACTGAGAAAAATTATCTATCCGCAAGTAGGAGAAGATATTATCTCTCTAAAAATGGTGAAGTATATTGGCTTTCAGGATGGAGAAGTGACTATTGATATGAACATAATGAAATTTGATCAATGGCGGGATAATATTGCTGAAGAAATCCGTGAACACTTGCAAAAATACCCCGAAGTGAAGAAAATTACGATAAACTTCCCGTAGAAAAAGGTAACCAGGTTAACAGGTTAACAGGAAAAGTGAAAGGGTAAAACGCGGGAATAAAATAGTGAGTTTTCTGATAGAAAGAATAGAGAATGATATTATAGGTTAAAATCCAATAACTTATGAAGGAAAGATGATATGCGTAAACTTGTATTTGTAGCTTTTTTGTTTTCTACTTGTTTAAATGCAACCGTTATTACTATCGGAAGTGAAAATCAGCTGAATAAAGGTTTACCTATTGAGCCGATTGCTCATTTCAGCTATTCACAGCAAATTTATCTGCCTTCAGAAATAGGTTGTACCGGTATAATAACTACCCTTGGCTTTCAATACAATGTCATCAGTAATGTGTTTTATAATTCCAATAAGAGCTGGAAAATATGGCTGGGACATACTTCCATAGCTGAAATAACAAACTGGATTCCGCTTAACGATATGCAAGTTGTTTATGATAACAATCTTCAAGAATCGGATTTCTTAGGTGGATTACCAGGAAACGGATGGTTGGTTATTGAATTGGAAACACCTTTTTTATATAATGGAAGGGATGCTTTATTAGTAGCCGTTGATGAAAACAGCATTGGCTATGGCAATAATTCAGATGATTTTAGTTGTAGTTCCTGTCCCTTGGATTATGCCATTCAATATCAAAGTTCCCAAATCAATCCTGATCCATTAGCTCCTCCGGAAAGCGGCTGGAATTTGAAAAACTTTCGCAGTAACCTCCAAATCACAATTGAAGCACAATATTACACTCCCGTTCAGCCAATTCCTGCAAATGCATCAAACAATATTCTCATAGATACAACTTTATCCTGGACAAGCATCTGTAACAGCTTTTCTCTTGTTTTGGGAACGCATTCGGATTCCTTACTGCAAGTGGTAGATCAGACACCTTTAACCTATTGGCAACCGGAAACACCTTTTCAATTCGGTAAGACCTATTATTGGCAGGTAACCGGTTATGCCAATAATTGTGAATATGTTTCTCCCCTCTGGAGTTTTACTACTATTACGGAACAAATATCTCCCCCACAGAATTTAACCGGTTGCTATAATGGTTCTGCCTCTCAATTAAATTGGAACGCACCTGTAACAGGAAATCAACATTATTACAAAATATACCGGAATGCCAGTTTTTACATAACTACCCTTGAAACAAGTTATTACGATTACAATGTGCAACAGGGCTTAAGTTATTATTACTATGTAACGGCAGTAAGTTTTTCGGGCTCGGAAAGCACTCCTTCCAATGTAATAACAATCACTATTCCAGCTGGAGGAACAGACAGAATATTGTTCCAGGGCTTTGAGACCTGTCCTTCTTTTACCGGAATAATAGCAAACTGGCAAAATCTGGACCTGGATTTGGCTCCAACTTCCTTTTGGCAAAATGTAACTTACCCCAATGCAGGAAATCCAGCTGGTTGGCTTTGTTTTGAACCCCAAAGTACAATTCCTCCTTTAACGGATCATCCGGCTTTTGAAGGTAATAAAATGCTTGCCTCAATTTGTTGTATTCCACCTCCTAATAACGATTGGTTGATTTCACCCGTTATTCATTTGGGAACTGCTTCTTTCCTACAATTTAAAGCCCGGTCTGCTTATGCCAATTTTGGATTGGAACGCTTAAGTGTTCTGATTTCCAATATCAATAGCGAACCTGCTTCTTTTGTGCCTTTACACCAAAATACCTATATCGCCGTTCCTGTTGAGTGGACAAATTACGAATACGATTTATCTGCCTGGAATAATCAAAATGTTTATCTTGCCTGGCGTTGTCTTTCCGTAGATGCAATGGCTTTGTTTTTGGATAACATTGAGGTCTTTAGTCATAATGGCTATGTTTCCAATCAGGATATAGAACTTCCCAAACCCTTTTTTTGCTGTTATCCCAATCCCTCAAAGGACTCTTTTACATTAGAGAGCAAAGATGGAACTGCCTTTGATGTAGAACTTTATAACTTGAAGGGACAATGCCTGTATAAAGAAAAGGGCATCAAAAAACTGCAAAGCTCTAAACTAAATTGCAATTTAGCTAATGGCATTTATTTTATTCGGATCGCTCAAGCAGGAAAGATAGTTACTCTCAAGCAGGTTGTAATAAAATAATCTTTCTCCGGGTTTTATCTGCCAATAGCTTTTATACTCAGATGAACGACATCCTGTCGTCCCCTAACAAAATCTTTCTCTTGATTTTATCTGCTAATAGCTTTTATACTCAGATGAACGACATCCTGTCGTTCCCTAACAAAATCTTTCTCCTGATTTTATCTGCTAATAGCTTTTATATAATAGAATTTCTTGGGGTCTGTGGCAGTCAGCTGATATTGGTTCACGGTAATAGCAGCAAGGAAATTCCAGGGACCCGAAGGCGAATCTGAAACATATATAGAATAAGAAGATGCCGTAGGTATCAAAGACCAAGATAAGATAAAGGAATTTCCGCTCTGAGAAATTTCCACTTGAGGAGCTTCTAAACCACCTGTTGAAAAACAGATATTGGGGCATTTTGAAGTGTTTGTTCCATCTCCTGCAGGAAAAGATAGATCAGATGTCAAATGAACTTCTTTATTATAAGGACTATAATTTGTGAAACAGAACTGAGGTGGATTGGAAATTTTACTTCCATCCCGGTTTTCCCACAAAATTTCCACTCCTGAATTCGGGTTAATATTGTAGGGTGTTGATAGAGTTATAAAGAACCAACCGGGACCGTTGAAACTGATAGAACCGTTATAAATTAAGGTTTTATTTTCGTGTCCCGGATGTCCCAGATAGGCACTGTTATAATTTGTTCCCTGAAATGGTCCTATGTAAATGCTTTGATTGTCCATAAGATAATTAACCAGAGGCATGGAACCACCAATTTGGAACGCTATTTTAGTTATCTCCACAGGGTTCAAAATACCGGCATTTCGCAGTTGGGAAGAGGTATAAAAAAACTTGCTCCAACCATAATTATAGTGTCCGTCTACAGGAACTGTAAATTGTGCACCAGAACCATTTCCGATAATAAAGTTCTCTGCTGAGAGAAGAGAAAGCGAAACTATTAAGAGTAGTAGAGAAACAACCTTTTTTGTCATTATTAACCTCTTTCGCTGTTTATTTTAATAGTATATATCAGCACTATATTTATCCTCTATTTTCCAGATGCTATAAATATTATTTACTTTTCCTTTGTGAAATAATATACAGATTTCGTCAAGACCTTTTTTCTTTACCTTCACGCGTCCTCGCTACCAAAATAAATTTTGTGGGAAGAAATAAGTTATTTCAGTAGTGACGAATCCTGAGTGACGAATCCTGACTTGTTAGAGAATATCAACCTTCCAGGGCTTTTTTAATAGCAGAACTAAGCAAAGCGGGACTAATAGCATTCATACAATTGAAATGATTAAGAGGGCATTTTTCTTTTCCGTGCAAAGAGCAAGGTTGGCAAGGTAGTTCAGCGCATAAAATAATAGCTTTATCGTTCAAAGGTCGGAAACCCAAGCGCGGATGTGTTCCTCCAAAAATGGCTATTTGGGGTTTATTCAAAGTTGCGGCTAAATGCATAGGTCCGGTATCACCGCTAATAATTAAGTTGTAAGAAATCAGTTCCGTTAAAAGTTCCTGCAGAGTAAGCATAGAGCATTTATTTCTGCAATTAGTGGAGCATTTTTGGGTTATGAATTTACATAGCTCTTCATCTGCCTGGGAACCAAAAAGAGTAAAATCGTATTGAGGATTGGAGTTTATCAGTTGAATCCAGTTTGCCGCAGGATACCTTTTGGTAAAATGATTGGCACCCGGAAAAACGGCAATTTTTATTTCGCCGGAGAGAGCATTGTTGTGTTTTGCAGAAACGGAATTCGGTAGCTCAGTTACCTGTAAACGAGGATAAGACCAGGGTTCATTTATTCCCAGTTTTTTAAGAGCAGAGGCATAAAGCTCAACCGTACTGTCTATTTTCAGCTTTTTATTCCCTTTCACAATATCGCGTCTAAGACCGCGTTTTTTGCTGTAATGGACTTTTCGGGGAGCTCTTAAAAAAAGCATCAGCAAATAAGTAGAGAACTTATTGTGCAAATCCAGAATTAGGTCATACTTTCTTTTGCTTAGCCATAAATGAAATTTCAGCGTCTTTTTATAAACAAGAGGATGAACAGGAGGAGCAAACATTTCCGGCAGTTCCTTGAATTCCTTTTTGCAAACATAGTCAATTTGGCAACCGGCAAAGTGTTTTTGTAAGATAGCACAAATCGGTTGAGTGAGTATAATATCACCCATTGAAGAGAGTCGCAGAATAAGAATATTCATTTAGATAGAAGCAATTATTTCTGGCACCTTTTCCATTACAGAAGCAAGGTTAGCTATATCTTTTCCGCCAGCCATAGCAATATCAGTTCTCCCACCACCTTTTCCTTTTAATTCATTCGCTAATTTAGCCACAATCTTTCCGGCATTATACTTGGGAATAAGGTCTGCACTTACCACACACAGGATATTCAGTTTGTCCTGATAGAGATTGAACAGGACGGCAATCGTACCCTGCATTTTGGTTTTTAGCTGTTCAGCGGTTGTTTTAAGTTCTTCCAAATTGTCAAATTCAGTTTGTGCCTTAATCAACAAATAATTTTCCTGTTTCGTTGCCTTAGAGAGTAGTTCTTGCACAAATTTTTCCTCTTCTTTGGCTTTAGCGGATTTTAGTTCCCTTTCCAAAGCGGAAATTTGTTCCAAAGTTGCTTCCAATTTGCTTTCAATGTTTTTAACAGGAGAATTCAGCAGTGTAGAAATACGGCTTAGTTTATCCTGCAAATCCTGAACCCATTTTAAGGCAGAAATACCTGTTATTGCCTCAATTCTTCTAATTCCTGCCGCGGAAGAGCTTTCGGAAATAATTTTAAATAAGCCGATTTCACCTGTAGAAGATATATGAGTTCCGCCACAAAGTTCTTGGGAAAAATTCTCAACGCACACAACACGAACTTTTTCACTGTATTTTTCTCCGAAAAGAGCAATAGCACCTTCTTTTTTGGCTTCTTCTATATTTTTAACTGTAGTTATAACTTTCCTGTTATCCAAAACTGCTTGATTAACAATATTTTCCACCTTTCTCAGCTCTTCCAAGGTTAAAGCTCTGAAATGAGCAAAATCAAAACGCAGATAATCCGGATGCACTAAAGAGCCCTTTTGAACGGTATGTTCTCCTAAAACCTCTCTGAGTGCCTTATGCAAAAGGTGAGTAGCCGTATGATTTCGGGCTATGCTTTTGCGTCTTTCCCTATCTATTTCTGCTGTAACGGGTGCCTTATTTACAGTTCCTCTTTTCAGTTTTCCGTAATGAATGATATACTCATCTTGTTTACGGACATTGGTTATTTCCAGTTCAAATTCCTCATTATATATTTTTCCTGTGTCCGATACCTGTCCACCGGATTCAGCATAGAAGGGTGTTTGGGCAAGTTGCATAAGGATTAAACCCTTTTCTTGAATGGCATAGCGTTGGATATATGTCTGCACCGTATTTTCTTTGTAACCGACAAATTCAGTAGGAGTTACAGGAGAGAACTCAATCCAATCCTCATTATTTATAAAAAGAGTAAATTTACTTGCCTTTCTGGCGCGTTCTCTTTGTAATTGCATCTCCTTTTCAAAGCCCTCATAGTCAATCTTCAAGCCCTTTTCTTCCGCTAAGATAGCAGTTAAATCGGGCGGAAAACCGTAAGTATCATATAAAATAAAGGCATCGGAACCAGAAATAACTTCTCCTTTTAGCTTTTGGGTTATCTCCCTAAATTTTTCCAGACCGGTATCAAGGGTCTTATTAAAGCGTTCTTCTTCTGCTTTAATAACCATTTTTATATAGTCCTCTTTACCGTTTAGTTCACTGAAATGATGTGACATTTGCTCAATTACAAGCGGCACTAACAAATGCAAAAAGGGTTCAGCAAAACCGAGCAAACGACCATACCGGGCAGCTCTTCTTAAAATTCTGCGTAAAACATAACCCCTTCCTTCGTTGGAAGGAAAACCACCATCTGCCAAAGCAAAACAGAGACAGCGGATGTGATCGGCAATAACTCTATGCGGCATTCCTGTTTCCTGAGTGTAGTCAACCCCGGAAAGTTCCTCAATTTTATTTATCAGAGGCATAAAAAGGTCTGTTTCATAGTTACTGTTTTTATCCTGTAAAACCTGTGCCAGGCGTTCAAAACCCGCTCCTGTATCCACAAATTTGTTTTTGAGCGGAGAAAGTGTTTTATCTGCCTCGCGGTTATATTGAATAAAAACCAAATTCCACAATTCTATAAAGCGCGAACAACCGCCATTTATTTTACAGATATGTCCTGGCTCATTTTGCCTCGTGCAATGCGAAATACCTCTATCTATATGAATTTCCGAACAGGGACCACAGGGTCCTGTTTCCCCCATTTCCCAAAAATTATCTTTATCATCAAAGTAGCTGATATGAGTTGGATCAATATCTGTCTCCTGTTTCCAGATGTCAAATGCCTCGGTATCAGTTTTATAAACTGTAGCATAGAGTTTATCTTTCGGAATTTTCCAGACCTCAGTCAGTAGTTCCCAAGCCCATGAAATTGCCTCTTTTTTGTAGTAATCACCGAAACTCCAGTTACCAAGCATTTCAAAAAAGGTGTGATGATAGCCATCTTTTCCAACTTGCTCCAGGTCATTATGTTTTCCTCCAGCACGAATACATTTTTGACTATTAACCACGCGTTTGTATGTTATTTCTTTCTGCCCCAGGAAGATACTTTTGAATTGATTCATTCCTGCATTGGCAAAAAGCAGGGTAGGATCGTCTTCCGGAATTACAGGTGAGGAGGGAACAAAAATATGACCCTTGTTAAGGAAAAAATCAATGAATTGTTGTCGTATTTCTTTACTGCTTATCACTTTAATTCCTTTATTCCGTTTGTGGAGAAGAGTAATTTTCCGTTATCCATTTTTCAGCACTCCAACCAGCTATAGCTCCGTCGGAAGTGGCGGTTACAACTTGGCGTAAAACCTTTTTCCGGATGTCACCCGCAGCATAAATTCCCGGAACATTGGTCTGCATAAAATCGTCGGTTATCACAAAACCTGCGCTATCCAGTTCAATACGGGATTCCAGCAATTTGTTATTAGGCAAAATACCTACATAAATAAAGACGCCGTCAACGGGAATAACCCTTAAAGAATTGGTTTTCCGATTGTAGACCTCCAATTCCTGCACTCTTGTATTCCCACGAATTTCCTGCACTACACTGTTCCAGACAAATTCTATTTTAGGATTTTGAAAAGCGCGCTCTTGAATGATTTTTTGAGCTCTAAGTTCGTCACGCCGGTGAATAACAATTACTTTTCGGGCAAAATGAGTTAAGAAAATTCCTTCTTCTATGGCAGAATCACCTCCACCAATTACGGCTACAATTTTATCTCTATATAATGCTCCATCGCAGGTTGCACAGTAGGAAACCCCATGACCGGTAAATTTTTCTTCCCCGGGAACATTTAAGCGCCGCGGATAAGCTCCAGTGCAAAAAATCACTGCCTTGGTACGATATTTGTTTTCCGTAGTTTCTATTATTTTACAAAGTCCTTCCATTCCCAGAGCTGTTACTTCTTCATCCCTAAATTCCGCACCAAAATGTTCTGCTTGACGGTGCATTCTGTCCGTTAGTTCATAACCGCTTATAGCTTCAGCAAAACCAGGATAATTTTCCACTATTTCCGTAACATTTATCTGACCGCCAATCAGTCCTCTTTCCAAAACAGCAGTTTTTAAACCGCTACGCGCACTGTAAATGGCAGCACTTAAGCCGGCAGGTCCGGCTCCAATAATAATTACATCATACATTATGTTCTATCCTTTAGCTGTTTTGAATAATAGTAGCTAAAACACTAAGGCGGGTTCTTTCGTCAAGGAAAATTGAGTTGCTACGCCTAATTTTCTTTTATCGTAAATGATCTCTGTATATTTTATCCTCTCTCATAGCCATTATGTTTCCGATATGATTCCCATATCGTTCCCATATCGCGATATGGGAATCATAAGGGAGTCATTTTTTCAGCAGACAAGGTTTAAGCATAAACGGAGCTCGCTGAAACTCCGCTTTTATGCTAAGAATCATTTAAAGCTTTACAATTTTGTTCCCTACAATAACTTTCGCAGTGTATTCTACTTGTAACACTCTGAAACATTTTCTCTTACAGATCACACTGCTATCACTAACTTATAATTAATAATTCCTCTCTTAAAGATAAAAATTTTATTCTATTTACAGTGTAATATATGTTCTGTATGTTTCATTCATCATTTTATAGCAGGCACGAATCCTAACTGCTAAAATAATTAGTAGGTAGCATAAAATTTATTTCAGCAGTAACAAATCCCTGCTTTAAGCTGCAGCTACATTAAGGCATTTACTAATAGAGGATAAGCTTTTCTTTATCAGTGAATTGGGAAAAGTATATTTTTTTCAACAGGGCATTTTCCGGCAGTTCAAAATCCGGATCGGCACGCACAATTTCAAAGGCATCCTGCCTGGCTAATTTTAATATTTCCTGGTCTCGCAATAAATTAGCAAAACGAAATACAGGTAATCCGGATTGTTCATAACCGAAAATTTCACCGGGACCGCGCAGTTCCAGGTCTTTTTCGGCAATAATAAAGCCGTCCGTAGTTTTAGTCATAGTGGTTAAACGCTGCCAGGCAACTTCGCTAACCGGCGAATGTTCAATTAGATAACAGTATGCCTGAGCACTTCCTCTGCCAACTCTACCCCGTAATTGATGTAATTGTGCCAAACCAAAACGCTCTGCATGTTCTACAATCATCACACTGGCATTGGGAACATCCACACCTACTTCAATAACAGTAGTAGAAACCAGAATTTTTATTTCTCCTGCCTTAAATTTTTGCATAATCATATCCTTTTCTTTAACCGGCATTCTTCCATGCAAAAGGGAAGCAGGATATTCCGGAAAAACCTTTTGGGAAATATATTCATAGAGCTTAGTAGCATCCAGAAGAGCTATTTTTTCCGATTCTTCCACTAAGGGACATACTATATAAACCTGGCGTCCCAACGCAAGTTCCTGGCGTACTTCACTATAAACAGTGTCAATTTTGCTGGAGGGACGAATAATTGTTCTCACAGGTTTTCGCGTGGGAGGCAGTTCATCTAAAATGCTAACTTCCAAATCTCCATAAACAGTCATTGCTAAACTGCGGGGAATTGGTGTGGCAGAAAGATAAAGTAAATCGGGATGTTCAGCCAAGTTAGCCAATTTTGCCCTTTGTTCAACTCCGAAACGATGCTGTTCATCAACGCAGGCAAAACCCAATCTCTTAAAATTTATATCCTTTTGTAACAGGGCATGAGTTCCGATAACAATTTGAGCACTTCCCTCGGCAATTGCTTTTTTAATTGCCTCTTTCCCTTTATAAACGCCACCTTTTAAGAGACAAACCTGCACCTCAAAACCCTTTAGTAAATTAGTGATGGTCTCATAATGCTGTTCTGCCAAAATTTCCGTAGGAGCCATCAGTGCGGACTGATAACCGTTTTCCACCGCTAAAAGCATTGCAAACAAGGTTACAACTGTTTTTCCGCTACCTACATCTCCCTGCAGTAAACGACTCATCTGCTTTTCGGAACACATATCGGCAAAAATTTCCCACAGCACTTTTTTCTGTGCTTTGGTAAGCGTAAAAGGTAACTTTTTATAGACGCCAGTAGTTAACTGCTTTTTATTGATGAATTTTATACCTTTGGTTTTGGTGGTATGAAAGGTCTTATGCCTCGCCCATAAAAGCTGGGTGTAAAAAAAATCCTCGTAGGCAAAACGCCGACGCACTTTTTCTATTTCTGCGGGATTCTGACCAAAATGCATCTTTTGAAGAGCGGTTTTTCTCTCCAGAAAATGATGTTTAGCAATAATATTTTCCGGCAGTTTTTCTTCTATGAAACCGGCATAAAGAGCAAAAGCATTGTAAATAAGCCGACGCATAAGCTTTTGATTGATGCCTTCCGTTAAAGGATAAACCGGTAAAACCTCGCGATTCTTCCAAAAATCCTCCTTCGTATCTTCCCAATCATCAATCAGTTCAAATTCCGGATGCACCATTTCCAGCTGACTGTTAAATTCCGTTATCGTGCCATTCAGCCAAACTAAACGACCCGGCAAAAACATCTTTTCATAAACAGGGGGATAAGTAAACCAGGAACATATTATACCTACTTTTCCATCACTTACCCCTATGCTTAAAATATTCCTGCCTTTTGCCGTTTGATGAACATCTACCCAAGAAATTACTGCCGTAAAAGCTAACATATCTCCCGGCTTCAAATCTCCTAAAGTGGCACTTAACTTGCGACTGATATAGACCTTGGGAAAATGCTCCATCAAATCCAATATGGTCTTTATCCCCAGCTTGCTTAAAAGCTGGGCACGATGTTCTCCAACCCCTTTCAGGTATTTAACTTCGCTATTTAAATCCGTGGTTTTTTTACTTTCCGCCATATTGAAATCCAGCTTATAAAATATCCCAAAATTGTCAATTAAGGAAAACTGTTACAACCTCACACTTTAACCTTTATAAAAAACTTATCCTGTAACCAACCAAACTGCTAAACTTTGTTTCTTTTGCTTGACAAATTTTATGAGGTAGGCAATAAAGTAAAAAAGCTAAAATAGGCATTTAAGAACGGAAAATATGAAAAAGATGCAAAAACGCTTATTAGTGATTGTTTTGTTCCTGCTTGTTTTTTTGATAGCTGAAGGACAAAACTTTGCTCAATTTAAAGAGGAATTGCTTAATACCAAGGATTGGAATACTGCCAGGCAAAAAATTATTGCCTATATTCCCACTACCACCAATGTAGAAGAACTTAGAGAACTGCAAAGTATTTGGGAAAGTGTGGAACCGAATGTTTGCAAGCAATATTTCTTTAATGCCGCTCAAAAAAATCCTCATTCTCCTGTTTATCAATATCTTGCTTTACGGCTGGAAGAAGATGAAACACTCCAAATGAAAGGTGCTGAAGAACTTTGCCTAAATTATCCTGATTTTTATTGGGGCTACCGTCTTTACATTGTGGACTTTATGGCTTGGTTACTGAATGCGGAACTGGAAATTCCAGACCCGCTAAACGGTCAGGAACTTGCTTTAAAAATCATTGATGAGGGCTATAAACGCTTTCCTGATGATGATTATTTTCATATTTTTCAGTTTCATCGCTATCGCTTAACACAAAATTATCCTCAAGCAGAAAAGGAACTGAAACTGACTAAAGACCGCAATTTATTGATGGCTAACTGGATGCGGATAAAATATTTCCTGGTGCAGGAGAAAAATGCTACTCTGTATAGTTCATATCTGCCCCCTCTTTTTTCGGACTTGATTAAAAGCGGTCAAATGGCTTCAGCTGATAGTATTTATATTTTTGCCGAGGGCTATGTGGAAATTTTGCAGGAAACAGCAAGTTGGCAAAGTTTAGAGCAATTTTTGGCTCAAAATCCTGTTTTGCTCAATTCAGCTCCCTATTTTGATGTTTACGCGGGCCTTTTAGCCCGCAAAGAGGACTGGAATGCTCTTGGCAATGAGCTTCTTTCTGCTTTTAACAAGAAAGTGATAGATAGTGAACACTTAAGCCAATATCTTACAAAATGGGAAGATAACCTTTGCCATCAACCCCATTGGACAGAACTGAAACAAAAAGCAGAAACCCAATCTCAGCTTCCTTCTCCTCAATACTAATATGAAAATGAAAAATCCCTTACGCAATTTTCTCACTCCTGATGAGCAAAAGATATTGCTTTTTTTAGGGCTAATAATTCTGGGTGGTTGCTTTCTGGACTATTTTGGCTGGAATACTTTGCAGGCAACCCCTACAGATTTAGATACCTTAAGGCAGGTGGTTAAAGAAGATAAACCCTTGCAACTGGATATTCGCATTGCCACTTTTGAAGAATTGCTCTGCCTTTCCGGAATTGGAGAAAAAAGAGCAAAAGATATTATTGCCTATAGAGAAACAAATCCCTTCACCTCGGTAAACCAGATTATGAATATTAAAGGCATCGGAGCAAAGACCTATGCTAAAATTTTGCCCGATTTACTGGTCTTTGGAGATACTACAAATTTCAAGCTTTCTCCGACCCCTTCTTCCACTTCTAAAACTAAATCCGCAACCCCTTCCAAAGCAAATATTACTTCCCTAGTCAATATTAATACAGCTAATCTGGAAGAACTATGCACCCTTTCTGGAATTGGAGAAGTGAAAGCTCAGGCAATTATTGACTGGCGTGAGGAAAATGGCAGTTTTGAAACCATTGAAGATATAATGAAAGTGAAGGGAATTGGAACCAAGACCTTTGAGAAAAACAAAGACCGCTTAACTGTGAAGTAAAGAAATGAAGAATGTGTGAGTGTGAGGTATCCTGAAAATAGCGGACTAAAATTAAGGAAAAAATCCGGTTAAGCCAATTGATCCAGTTATCTGTGTTCTATTTTAAAATCTCAACCCTCAAATACTTTTAAAACCTTTGCAACTGCTTGTTTATCTGCACTCTGCACTTTTATCAAATAAATTCCGGCAGGAGTATTTTGTCCTTTATTATCCTGTCCTTTCCAAAAGACCTTATTTTCTCCGGCAATTAATACACTGCTTTCGCGGTAAATCAATTGACCCTTAATATTATAGACAGAAGTTGTCAGCAAAGCGGATTTTTGAGTAGTGATACTAATATTCAGTTCAGAAGTAAAAGGATTGGGATAAACTGCATTGATTGTCAAAGCTGGAATGACAGGTAAAACAGCATCTTCAACATCATTCCCACCCCAGATTTTAGCAACAAATTCCGGATGGTCAATATAAGGATTACGGTTGTTTTGATAATTAAAAACCCCTGTATTGCGAGTAAGTTCTGCCGCATCCGGAGGATCAAAACTGTGCCAGATAAGCAATGTAGGCAACATATCCACATTTTGCTGAATTAAACTTTCTCCGCTGTAACGCGTGTAAAAATAGAGTAACGCTCTGGCAATATTACCCTTAAATTCATCTGCGGGCTCAAAAACCATTCTGTTTTGAGCATTATAACCCCGATAACTTTGCCACGGTGTGTAAGTATAATATACATTGGCAGTATTATGATTGGCAACTACATCAAAAGGGTAATTTCCCCGGGAACTGTTTACCACCGAATTAGTTATAAACAGATGATGGAGGTCTGATTTCTTTTTAGTAGTATCAGTTCCGTTGAACCAGCTTTGAGCATAAGTATGTTCCGTATTGGGATTGGTACTACCGGTATAATCAAAGCCCACATAATATTCCTGTCCGGTATAAACGCAGGTTACATAGCCGTTAAAATTATCCAGGGTTTGATAGAGAACTGCCTTGGAAGCATCATAACTGGTATTAGTATTATTGGAAATCAAGTTCCGCAAGCCATAAAATAGGTCATCACCGGTTAAATTAATAACGCTATCATAATAATCCGCATTCAGGCAAAAAGCGATACTGAATAACAGTAAGAGCAGAAAAGGTTTTATCTTATTCTTAAACATTTTTCCCTTATTTTAGCAGAATAATGGGGATTGGGGATTTTCTCCCTGACTGGTAAACAGCTCTTTTTCTATCAATTCAATCAGCAGATGGATAATAATTCCGTGAATTTCCTGAATGCGAGCTGTATTATTAGAAGGAACAATGATTTCATAATCACAGAATCCTTTCAGTTTGCCACCCTCTTTTCCCAAAAGAGAAGCAGTGAAACATTCCTTCTTCTTAGCTGTTTTTAGGGCTTTAATAATATTGGTGGAATTACCGCTGGTAGAAATTCCTAAAATCAAATCCCCTTTTAAGGCAAAGGCATCCACTCCTCTGGCAAAAACATTATCCCAGCCATAATCATTAGCTACGCAGCTCAAATAGCCAGGATCGCTTAAAGCAATAGCTGGAAGAGCTTGGCGGTCTTTATTAAAACGCCCTGAAAGTTCTTCCGCAAAATGAATGGCATCACACATTGAACCGCCATTTCCGCAGGCAATTAGTTTTCCCTTATTTAGCAAAACATCAGCCATTTGTTTTGCCATTGCCTCAATTTGGGGAAGAATGTTTTCCCTGTTCAGCACTTGGGAAATCAATTCTTGTGCTTCTTGGAAGGTCTCTATAATGATGCTATTCAAGTTTAATTGCTCCTTACAGATTTTCTTTCACTTTCACCCTCGTTTTCAATTCCTGTTCTTCAATTTCATCAATTTCCTTCAGAATCTGATTGATCAAACGCACTCTTTCCTTATAGGGCAGAAAGGCACTTTTGAAACCGTTTAAGATGATATATTTCACAGCAGGATAATCCAAACCGAGTTCATTGATAGCAAGCATATATTCATCGGTAACGGTAGTATTGCTGATTGTTCTATTATCCGTATTGAGCGTCACCCTCAAGCCATAATCTGTATAAAAATCAATAGGATGACTGCGAATATCGGGAACTGCTTTAGTATGCAGATTGCTGGTTAAACAAATCTCTAAAGGAATCCTGTGGTCATTTACATAATTTAACAGGTCTCCATCTTCCACCAAACGTGTTCCATGTCCAATTCTATGAGTTCCGCAATAATGCAATGCCTGATGAATACTTTCCGGTCCGTATGCCTCACCTGCATGGATAGTAATATTCAGGTTATTGTGCAAAGCCAGATCAAATGCCTCTTTATGGTCTTTGGCAGGATGTTTGTATTCCCCTCCAGCCAGGTCAAAACCGATAACTCCTTTATTTTTAAAGGCAACTGCTAATTCGGCAAGTTTCAGGGAAGTGGTCGGGTCCATATTCCTAATCCCGCAAATAATAACCCCGGTTTTAATCCCAAAATCCCTTTCGCCTTGTTTTAAGCCATCAATAACTGCCTGCGAAATTTCCGTCAGTTTCAATCCCTGATCAGTATGCAAAATAGGAGAATAACGCACTTCCATATAACGCACATTTTCTGCAGAGGCATCTTCAGCCAGTTCATAAGCGGCTCTTCTTAATCCTTCTTCATTTTGCAAAACGAGATTTACGATAGGAAAAGCCCGCAAATAATCTTCCAAACTTGTTGTCTGTTCTCCGCAAACCAAAAGGTTGCGTAATTCAGCAGGGTCCATTGTCGGTAGCTTAATATTATATTTTTTTGCCAGATCAATTATGGTTTCAATCCGGACACTGCCATCCAAATGCACATGCAAATCTGTCTTTGGCAGTTTTTTAATGAATTCTTTAGTCATCTTGATTTTCATTTTTTCTTCCTCTTTCTTCTTTAACAGACATAATATCTAATAAACGCCAAATGTCAAATAGTTTTTATATTATACAGGCAATATAAAATACGCAAGGGAATTTATGGCTACAATAGCAAGATAATTTTCACTCTCTAACGGTTATTCAATCTTTTGCATATCACAAAGAAATCTGCCATAACTAACAGGGCATTTTTTTGATAGGATATTAGTGTTTGCTTTACAGGCAAGATCATAGCGCCAACTATCAGGTTTTCTCTTAAACTGTGTCAATATTCTATTAAGGACATTCTTAGGATAGTTACTTTCAGGATCGGATTTTTCCCCCCAAAGAGATTCTGGCTTTTTAGGAAGTGGCGGGTGGGAAGGTTTCTTGCCAAAGACCTTTATAAATGCCTTTTCATCTGCCAATAGCCAAGATTCTATCATTGCTTTGGGAATCATTGGAATACCGATTACTTGGTTGGAATAGAAGGAAAACCCACAAGAAATATCACTATAAATTGTATCAAAGTCATTATTATCGCAATCAACATAGCATATTGCTACCTTATAGGAATGCAAAATAGCATATCTGCAAAGGCGTTCCGCTTTTACGGAATGTCCCTTCTTACATTTTGCTTTCTGAATTCTTGGCAATTCATTTTTTCCTATGCCCTTTATCAGCAGTTTTTTGGTAGAAGCATTTTTTATATAGGCAACAGCAGGACCAGGTATCCACTCAGAAGTATCGCAATCCATTTTACCTACATCAGTAGGACCTTCACCACAGACAATAACTTTAATTGCCATCGGATTCTAATAATTCCTTTTCAGTAAGATTAATCCAGATTTCTCCCGGATTCATATATTCAAGAAATTCTTTAATTTTTTTGTTGTTAAAAACTCTCTTGACTCTTATACTGCCGTCTTTTTTTCGATAAACATAGATAATATCTTCCGGCTTAAAATCATCCAGCATTAAAGAACTATGAGTAGTAAGCAGTAATTGATGCCGGGTTTGAGAGGTAAATTCATAGAGCAGTTCTACTATTTTTGTAGTTATATAAGGATTCAGTCCGTTTTCAATTTCATCCAGCATCAGCAAACCGGAATCATATTTAACATAAAAAAGGGCAACGAAAGCCAGGATACGCAAAGTACCGTCACTTATATGATAGGGCTTCACTCTAATATCATTAGAACCAAATTTTTCCTTAACAAATAATTCCACCCAACTGGAAGTTCCTTTAGTAACAGCAGAAATGCCTTCCATATTGCTTAAAATTGAATGCACCTTTTGAATATAACTTTCTCTTTGTTTTGGAGTCATCTGTTTAATAAAAGCTGCAAGTTGTTTTCCACCTACACCAATATCTTCAGTGGTTCCTCTACTTGATCTGCGCATATTTTCTGCTGCCAGGGTTTCAAAATTCGTTGTATGTTCAAGATATTCTTTCAGCAGGCAAATTTCTTTTTTATCTGAGAAATCAATAATTTTCAGCCCCGAAGAACCCAAGGACAAAGAAAATTCTGATTCTTGAGTTTTAATTTTCTGACCAGGAAATGTTTCATATTTCACAATCCCATCTTTATAGGTGTATAAAGGACTTGCTTTTTCATATAGCTTTTCCATCTTTTTCGGGTTACAGAGTGATTTATCCCATTTGCTATTCACTTTAGAAATGCTCTCTTCAAGCAAATTAACACTGGTTGCAGAAATAAGTTTAAATTCTATATCCCAGATGAGAAGAAAGGGTTGCTCCTTCTCTTCAAATTCAAAAATTGACTTATATGATAGAAAAGGGCTTTTAGATATTTGGGATTTAATATCGGAGACCTTCCAATTTTTATCTTTTAGATATTCTGCTACATCTCTAAAAACGCAATTTACCAGTAAATCCAATGCTTGCAGAATAGTGGTTTTCCCGGAAGAGTTTACCCCAATTAAAACATTTATCTTATCAAGGTTTAAGGTAAGATCGGTAATACCTTTAAAGCCCTTTATTGTTACTTGTTTAAGCATTTCTACCTCCAAGGCAGTTAAATTATTTAGCTTTTTGCAATGATGTTATAATCTCTGATAATGTCAAGGTAAAAGACATTAACTATATCATTCAGGCAAGTTTTCTATCTGGTTGGTGGTTTTGAAATGCAGTTTGGCAACTTCGCCCAAGCGTTTTTCACCGTATTGTTTAATAAAATCCTGAGCATATTTGATAACATTGCCATTAGCGCCTTGAGGAAAATTCAGCTGATAGAATTTACGCATTGCCTCAAATGCCTCCAGAAATTGATAACGGGCAATTATGGAAGCGGCAGCAACGGCAGGATCTATTTCTGCTCCGGTTCTTTCAATGCAGGGAAGGGGAAATTGTTTTTCCTGTAAAGCATATTTTGTTTTATGTGACACACTGAATTGGTCAACAAGCACACCTTGGCTTTCAGGATGGTTTTTCTGCAAAGCGAGAATAGCAGTGGAATGGAGCCAGGCAAGCAAATCATTCAGATTTTTCTTTTGGGCTTTGAATTTAGCTATCAGTTCGTTATATTTTTCCGGTTTAATCACAATGCAATGAATGCAGTTAGCATAATTCTTATAGAGATATTTGGCAATTCGTTTTATTTCTTCGCTGTTTATTTTTTTGCTATCCTTCACTCCAACATTTTGGAATTCATTTTCTCTATCTCTTTTATAGGCAAAGGCACAAACAACGAGGGGACCGAAATAGTCACCTTTTCCGCATTCATCGCTTCCTATCCAGGCATTCCAGGTATGCATTGGAGGCATATCCAATTTTAATTCTTCTTGTAAACGGCACAAATCCCATAAGAGTTTTTTTAAGGGATTATTATTTCCTGTGGGAACAGGGGAAATACCCTTTTTTTGTGAATAATAGATGTTCAGAATACTTTTATAATTATGGCGGGAGACCTTTAATTGAACTCCATAAGGAATTTCTATCTGTTCATCAATAGAGATTCCCGTTTTTTGTAATTCAGGCAACAGATGAGAAAGGTAATTTTCCAGTTCTTTATGCATTATCTTTTGGGATTTCAAGCACTTCGCCAACTGTAAAAAGGGAGCCACAAACAATTAAAATGTCATCCTCCTTACATTCTTTTACAGCCAAAGAATAGGCTTCAGCAACAGTAGGAGCTGTTTTATACGGTATATTATATTCTTCTATAACGGCTACCTGGTCTTCAACTGAAGCAGCTCTTTCGGATTGATTGCGGGCAACATAGATTTGTTCCGCTTTAGGACATATAAGAGACAGCATTTGTTTATAGTCCTTGTCTCCTAAGATGGAGACCATAAATTTTACTTTGCGGTTGGGAAAAATTTTCTCCAGAGTGGACATTAATGCCTTCACACCATGCACATTATGAGCTCCATCAATGATTATAATTGGCTTTTGGGAAAGCACTTGCATTCTACCTTTCCAGGAAATATGTTGCAGTGCTTTCCGAATAACTTCTTCCGCAACAGGCAATTTTTTCTTTTCCGCATAGAGGATAAAAGCGGTAAGTGCCGAACCAATATTAATTGCCTGGTGTTCTCCTATTAAATTTGCTTCCAGATTGGGAAATTCATAATTGCCAAAACTATAGTCAAAATTTATACCGGTTAGGTTATCATTCTTGATAGAGGTCTGCCAATCGCGTTTATAACGAAAAACAGGAACTTTTTTTGCTTTTGCCACAGCTTCAATAATAGAGCGGGGAGAATCCTCTATGTCTCCTAAAACCAAAGGGATACCCTCTTTTATAATACCAGCTTTTTCCCCGGCAATTATTTCTAAAGTTCCTCCCAGGGTTTTTATATGATCAAGTCCGATATTGGTAATTACGGCAACATCAGGAACAAAAAGATTGGTAGCATCCAAACGACCTCCCAAGCCAACTTCAATAATAGAAACATCTACATTTTGTTCACTAAACATTGAAAAAGCAAGAGCAGTAGTTATTTCAAAGAAAGATGCTTCCCATTTATCAAACAGATTTTCATAGCGAAGGAAGGTATTGAGAATTGTTTCAAAAGAAGGTTCTTTACCGTTAATCCGGAAACGTTCATTATAGTTTATCAAATGCGGCGAAGTATTTAAGGCAGTGTTTAATCCACTTTCCCTACAAAGAGCTTCCAGGGTTGCACAAACACTTCCTTTTCCATTAGTTCCCCCAATATGAAAACCGTTTAATTTGCGTTCTGGATTACCCATATCATTTAGCAAACCCTGCATTCTATTCAATTCCAGTTTCACATTTCCGGAATAGCGTTTGAAGATATGCTCAAGAAATTCACTGTAAAGCATCGGGTCCTTTTACCTGAATTAAAAGTTGTTAGCTATAAAAAAATTCAAACAGCATCATAACTTCAAGATGCTGTTTGAATCTCATATTAACCTAAATTAGAATAATGTTCGTTATTTGGTTATCCCGAATTTTTCGGGAAAAAGAATTGCTTTGAGGGCAGTTGGATTGGCTTTGCGTTTGGCAAAGGCATCAGGATCGGTTTTCCAGATTTCTATGTATTTATTTATCAATTCAACTTTTTTAGCTCCATTTAAGCCAGTTTCGGAATTAATATAATCAATATCTTCAGACATATAATTTTGCAGTTGTGTGGGCTCCATATTTTCATAGAATCCCTTTTCAATAATATGCTTGGGGTATTGAGCCAGATTGGGGCAGAGAATAATAATCCCGTAGTTATGCTTTATTTCTGTTCCGATTTGTTCTGCTACATATTTTCCGTAAACAAGATATTCTTTTTTCTGATGACTGGTTTCAGGACAATACAAATTGGAAGACAAATAAGTATTCTTGGGGTCATCTTTTTTAGGTGTTTTTATCAGCAATGAAAGATCACCGTTAAAATCTGCATTGGTATCACGCATATAATCAGTTGTTGCCACCCAAATTTGTTTCATATTATTGATACAGTCCTCAAGGTTCTTTTCTTTATCCAGATTAAAGAAATTCGGCAATGCCAGGATAAATACCAAGACAATGAAGAGAATGATACTGAGAACAGTATATACCGAGATTCCATTTTGGTTACGCAGCATAAATCACTCCTAAATGAATTCTAAAAAATATTATTTTTCTGATGTGTTATTCTCGTCAAGCTTTATTTTTGGGATAAAGAATTTTCGTGATATAAGAATAGGTCTCGGGAATATCTCTGAAAAGAGAACTATAGTCCTTATCTTTTTCAATTTCAATGCCCTTAAGACGGCGGTTAACATTACTTTCACCCCAGTTATAAGCAGCTAAAGTTAAGCTCCAATTGCCATTATATCTGTTTTTCAGATAGACCAAATATTTTGCTGCCAGCTTTAAATTATAAACCGGTAAAAAGAGATAGCCCCTTTTATGATCTTTGTGTATATAGAAGGCAGTGGATTCCTTAATTTGTCCCAAACCAATAGCTTGAGCATCAGAAATGGCAAAACTGCGAAAAGAACTTTCCGTTTTAATCACGCGGTAAAATACAACCGGATTAAGTCCATAATAAATTGCAACTCCAATAGTTGTTAACCTCAGAGAAATAGGATTATAGACCAAAATAAGCAAAATAAACAATACCAGAAGGATGCTGATGATCCTTCCGGTATTGCTTTTTTTATTTTTTCTGTGTTTACCTTTAGCCATTATTGCTTGTTTTTGATTATCGTTCTTTTGTTCGTCTTGCTTTTTGTTTATCCTTCTTGATTGCTCCTCAATTTCTGTAATTTTCTTTTAATTATTCTGGATTTTTTCTATAATCTATTTACTCCAGAATACAGGATAGTTACACCAGTTTTTTCTTCATCTCGCTCAGTTTCAAAATATGACTTACTTCCTCATTGATTATTTTCCGTAAAGCATTATGAGTTCTGGATTCGTTAATATTATCGGAAAGAGTGTGGAAATAGAGCAGGGTGTCCTTTTCAAAAGTAATCGCATTTTCCACAATTTCTTTTATGTCTTTGGCTTTAGTGGCAAGTTGAATAGCAGAGAATTCATTGCTAAAAATTCTGCTCTCTACAATTGTTTTCAGGTATTCGGCAATAAGTTCCCAGTCAACGGAGAGCTGTAAAACCTGAAGATCTACCTCATCTCTCAAAGCCAAAAAGGTTTTCTCATGTCTCAATTCTTCATCCCGTAAATAAATTAAAAAGTCCTTTGCTTTTTCATCAAGGTCTTTTCTTTTAACTGCCTCATTATAGAAAGCATAACCGCTTCTTTCAATTTGGACTGCCATTTCAATTACTTCGTTTACAGAATATATTGCCATTTTTTCCTCCCTGGAAATTTTTTTTTCCAGTTTATGATAGCAAAGAGAATAGTCAAGAGGAAAATGCGAAAAAAGCAGGATGGCAAAGTAACAATACTAGAAGGTTGATGTCCTTATTAACCACTCGCAAAAAAGAATTGAGAGAGTTGAGGAAATGATAAATAAAAAATGAAGAATGAATTTAACAAGGAAATTAGGTTAAAATTGGAATTTTTAAGGTTTATACCATATAAAAGCCCGCAGAGCGACACAATCATAGCGACGGGTGCGTAAGCCCCTGGAAAAATAAGGTTTAGAGGGTTGAGAAGGTTTAGAGGGTTTAGATATATTAAAGCCCGTCAGGGCGACACAATCATAGCTACGGTCTTTTAGTGCCCAGCTATAAAATTAAATTTATACTTGCAAGACCCCCCTATAATATTGTAACAATCAAGTAACAACTCCGTAACGGAACTACGGCAGTGTTACGGAAGTGTTACGGAGTCGTTACTTAATCAACTAAATAACAAGCAATTATGCATTTTACACCCTTGTGGACAAAATATAGGGCTAATTTATTAATAATTCGTGCATTGTGTAATTCTATTCCCTTTTTCAAGCTTTCCTTATCCACTATCTAATCCCCAAATTGAAATGTGCTAAAGAAAAACATTGACAATACGCTAAAGTTAAAAATAGGCAAATTATAATTTTAATCACTCCAAATAGCTATAGGAGAAAAGAAATGCATAAACTAACAAAATTGAATACACCAATTTTTTGGGCTGAGGGTCATCCCGGCTCATTAAAGAGAGAAAACTGGCAGATTGAAGTCAGCGGTAGCTGTGAAAAACCAGGCATTTTTACCTGGGAAAATTTATTGGCTTTGCCTCAAAAAGAAGTGAAAGGGCGCTTAACAAGCGTAACAAGATGGTCTGTAGAAGGATTTTGGCAGGGAATTCCCCTCTCGGAAATTTTACAAGCCGTTGCAGTTAAAGAAAATTGCCGCTACATTCGTTTTTGGAGTATCAACAAAATTTACGACACATCTATTCCCATAGAAATCGCCAATAAGGAAAAATCCCTTTTGGCATATAGTTTTGACGGAGAATTACTCACCGAGGATTACGGAGGTCCAATCCGGGCTTTCATTCCTTATCTGTGGGGTTATAAATCCGCAAAAAGCGTTGTAGCGATTGAACTTATGGATTATTATGTTCCCGGTTTCTGGGAAAAAAGAGGTTACACAGATAGTGGTGAAATTGAAGCAGGACCTTGTAGAGACCTAAATGACGGCGGAAAAATAAAATATATTCCTGACGGCGAAGTGCTGAAATTTAACTGATGAAACTCTGGATTACTTATCTAAAAGCCGTTTTGGCAATGCTTTTCTGGTCTGCAACCTTTGTTTGGTTCAAAATTGCTTATAAAACATATTTACCTTATGAGGTAACTTTTCTGCGTTTGGTGCTGGCTACTATTTTGCTTTTTCCCTTTGTATGGCTTACGGGAAAGCGGGAAAAAGTTCCCAAGAAAGACCTTTTGCATTTGATGCTGGTTTCTTTCTGCGAACCCTTTATGTATTTTATCGGCGAGGCAAACGGAATGAGAATTGTCTCTTCCACTTTGGGCAGTTTAATAATTTCTACTATTCCTATTTTTTCTGCTGTCGGTGCCTGGCTGATTTTAAGGGAAAAATTGCCTTTATTAGTGGTTTTAGGGCTTATTTTATCCACCTCGGGAGTAGCGGTTATGAGTTTAGGCAGTGATAATTTTTCCGCTACTTTTAAAGGTATTCTTTTATTGCTGATTGCAGTTTTTTCCGGGGTTTTTTATGGAATAACGGTGCGAAATTTAACATTGCGTTACAATCCTTTCACGATAGTTGCCTGGCAGAATTTTTTTGGTATGCTCTATTTCCTGCCCTTGTTTCTTGTGGTTGACGGAAAGCATTTTTTCAGTGTTCAGCATTCATTGGAAGGACTTGCTACTATTGCTGCAATGTCTATTTTTGCTTCCGTAATTGCTTTTATTCTTTATACAGGGGTTATTCGCGATTTAGGGGTGGCAAAATCCAATATTTTTACCAATCTTATTCCCGTTTTTACAGTTGCTCTGGCTTATATTATTTTAGGTGATAAATTGGGTCTGCCTGGATGGATAGGACTTATTTTAGCCATTCTCGGTCTCTTTTTATCACAATATCCAGATTGGCAAAAATACCGGAAACAGGAAAAAACGGAATTGCTGCCCGTTGTTGAAAACGCAGAGACCAATATTTCCGACGAACTTTAGAGCTTTGCAGTTAAGAACCATTATGCGGTATATTAATATTTCCCCTTTAAAAAGCCATAAATAAAAATACGCTTGGGCTTGATAAGTATATAATAACGAGTTGCAATCCCCTGAAAAATATATGAGTTTTAGCGAAAAAAATTCCGTAGGAACGACAGATATTAACAACGGGTTTCAACCCGGTGAAGAAGAACATCGGAGAACCATTATCTCTTTTCCCTGTAAAAAGTTCCGTAGGAACGACAGATACTAACAACGGGTTTCAACCCGGTGAAGAAGAACATCGGAGAACCATTATCTCTTTTCCCTGTAAAAAGTTCCGTAGGAACGACAGATATTATATCCTATCTTATTTCTGTACATTCTGACTAATATTTTTGTTCGAATGATAAGCCATTGTCATTCCTGCGAAAGTGGAATCTAGATAGAAAAAAAATATTTATGCATTTTCAATCTGATTTATACATAATTTTTTCTATCAAAGAAGTATCCTATCTATTTTATGGTATTCCTTATCTCAGGATAATTATCCTCTTTTTTCTATTATTTTCAAGGGTTAAAACCCTCTGATAATATCTGTCGTTCCTACGGAACTCTCGTCCAAAAAGAAATACAATTTTATAGGTTCTTCTCTTATCACCGGGTTGAAACCCGTTGTTAATATCTGTCGTTCCTACGGAACTTATTCTCCCAAAGGAATTAAGCTATATTCTAAGCTCTTATCACCGGGTTGAAACCCGTTGTTAGTATCTGTCGTTCCTGCGGAACTTTTTGTGGGGAAGAAGATTAATGTCCATATTGATGTCTTATCACCGGGTGCAAAACCCGTCGTTATATAAATGCCAGCTCTACTGGATTATTTCAAACATTTATGTTTATTTCAATCTAAAAGCGGTATTATGTTTCAACCAGATAAACCCTCTCAACCTCCTCAACCTTTTAGGAAAGTGGTTGACGAAGACATCAACTTTTAGTTTTCTAAACTTTCTTGCTTTTCAAGAGATAAAATATACCGATTAACGCCGGTAAAACATCATGAATGAAAAATAAAGTTAAAGATACCGATACCGCTTGCTCTGCAGTAAAACCTGCTCCTGCCAAAAAATGAATGGCAAAACCCTCTCGTAAACCCAAACCGGAAATGGTAATGGGAATAGTATTGGAAAATTGAGTTAAAGCCATTCGTATCCAACTCTGCCAAAAGTTTATAGGCAAAAAACAATTTAAAATCAACCAATATTGGATAAAACAGAGCAGATTGCTTAACACCTGAACAGATATTATTTTGGGAAATTGAGCAGAATAAAGTGCTTGCAAGGAAGAAAATTTTTTGCTTGCTCCGAAAATAAGCTTTACCAGAAAAGGCAGAAAAATAAGGATAAGCAGAAGAATTATCCATACCCATAAAGGACTTTGCCGGTAATATAGCATTCCTGCCAGAAGAGCAAAAAACCAGGTTGTCCAGGTCATAAAACTCTTTTCCGCTATTGAACTCCAAAAAGAAGATATCTTGCTGCTATTGGGAACATAAAAAATTTTGGCAAAACTGGCAGGACCTCCCGGAATTGCAAAACGCAAGGTCTGACCAATCAGGTAGGAACTGATAACCTCTTTTTTACGCGCTTTAAATAAATTATTTATCTGCAAAGAAAAATACCAGTTATGAAATTGCAATGTATGCCGAATAAAACTTATAACAAGCAGGAGGAGAACTATACCTAACGGCAAGGAAATTATATCTTTTAGGGCACTTATAAAATTTACTTTGCGGAATATCATCCAGAGAATAAAGATGCTTAATCCCAGCTTAAGAAAATATAAAATAATTTTGCCTGTTCGGCTCTTTCTAAAATTATTTATACCGCTTAAATCCATAGTTCAATTTTGGAACCGGACAATTGTTTGCTGTAATGTTTCTGCAATCAGATTTCTTGGCGGAGATGCAATATAGCCATTTTCCATCATTTCCAGACAAAGAGCGCGAGTTGCATTTATTTCTTTTTGCACCTGCTTAAAAACCTCTTCATAAGTAAATTTAAGTCCTGCCAATCCTTCCGTAATTGCCTGCCTGGCTACAGCTGCAGCTTCATAAGCAAAAACATCTTCCTCGTCCATTTGCGGAACAATATTTTCCGGATGGATGCCTCTTTTTTCCGCATATTCAGCTAAAGAATGAGCTGCGGCAATAGCCATTGTATCCGTTATTTTGCTTGCCTGCACAGTTAAAACACCTTTCAGGATACCGGGAAAACCACAGGAATTATTTATTTGATTGGGAAAATCCCCTCTCCCTGTAGCAACAATAAAAGCGCCTGCTTTTTGGGCATTATAGGGATAAATTTCCGGAACCGGATTGGCACAGGTGAAAACAATGGACTTTTTTGCCATTTTGCTTATCCATTCCGGTTTTATTGTTCCCGGACCTGGAGTAGAAAGCGCAATTAAAACATCCGCATTTTGCAGAGCGTTTTCTATACCTTCAACGCATTCGGGATTGCTATTTTGAGCCAAAGACCACTGCCGAAATTTATCAGGATTGCTTTTCAGGTCTTCTCTCCCGGGATGAAGAGAACCCTTGCTATCAAAAATAATAAGCCGTTCAGGATTTAAGCCACTTTGCAAAAGAAAACCCGCAATAGTAGTATTGGAAGCACCTGCTCCGTAAAGTACACATTTTATGTTATCTATTTCCTTATCTGCCAATTTTAAGGCATTGATAAGTCCGGCTAAAGTTACACAGGCAGTTCCTTGAGCATCATCATGCCAAACAGGAATTGAACAGGTCTCACGCAGCTCATCTAAAACAAGATAACAATTCGGCTGGGAAATATCTTCCAGATTAACAGCTCCTACAGAGGGCTGGAGCATTTTTACAAAATCTATAATTTTCTGTGCCTGGGGTTTGCCATTTTCCGCGCGACTATCAATACATAAAGAAATGGCATCACAAGCACCTAAATATTTCATTAACATTGCCTTACCTTCCATAACACCTAAGCCGCCGGCAATTCCACAATCGCCATCTCCTAAAACCCTGGTAGAATCACTTACAACAGCTACCAAATTACCTCTATTCGTCAATTCGTAGGATTTGGCTATATTATCTCTGATGGCTGTTGAAACAGAAGAAACCCCAGGTGTATACCAAACATTAAACCAGTTGAAACCCCAAATTCCTGCCTTAGGTAAGGTTTGCATTTTTCCCTGATAATAGGAATGCATTTTCAGGGAAAGCTGTTTTAAAAAAAAGGTCTGAGCAGAGGACTTTTTTTCCGGTGGAAAGAGAGCAGAAAAAACCTCTGCCAGATTGGAAAGGTCTGCTGATAATTCTTTCATCTTTTATCCTTTGTGCCAACAAGGTTAAGTGATTGCTTTTGGGAGACAGATTTTTGTCAAGCAGGAATGAAGAATTGAGCATTGCCTTTTCGGAATAAATGACATCCTCGTCATTTTTTATTCTCTCTTTAGGCAATAGAGAATTAATAAAAAAAACATCCGTGTGAATCCGTTAAATCCGGGTTGCTAATTATGGTAATTATTTGTTCCTCTACAAGGGCAACCGATAATAAACTTTTAGTCCCCGGAAATTTGATTTGACAAAATAAAGCCGAAACAGAGTTTGACTTTTTAAGGTAAAAGAAATGCTTGCTTTAAGTTCCTTGGCTGTAGAAAGAGAAAAATAAGCAGGAATTTCTACCTGGCAGAGAAAATAATTCCTGTTTTAAAGACCAAAATGTAAACACCTTTGCCACCTTTAAATGGGGAAAAGGTTTTTCTTTATGCCGAATTCAACATATAAAATATGATAAGAAATAGAGGGGATAACTGATGCAGTCCACAAAAGAAGCCATCCAGGGCTTACTGGAAAAAGAAAAAAAAATACTTCAAATGGGCGGCGAAAAAGCCATTGCCAAACAAAAACAAGGGGGCAAATTAACTGCTCGTGAACGACTTGACCTCCTTTTTGATGAAGGTACTTTTCGGGAACTGGATATGTTCGTTTCCCACCGTTGTGATAATTTCGGAATGGAAAAAATAGAAATTCCTTCCGATGGAGTTATTACAGGCCACGGTTTAGTAGATGGACGTCCCGTTTTTGCTTTCAGTCAGGATTTTACTTCCCGCGGTGGTTCTTTGGGAGAAATGCATGCGGCTAAAATATGCAAAATTATGGATATGGCATTAAAAAGCGGTGTCCCCTTAATTGGGATTCAAGATTCAGGTGGAGCTCGTATTCAGGAAGGTGTGGATGCCTTAAAGGGTTATGGAGATATCTTTTTCCGTAATTCCCGTGCCAGTGGAGTTATACCTCAAATCACAGCGATTATGGGTCCCTGTGCAGGTGGAGCTGTTTATTCTCCTGCAATGACCGATTTCGTTTTTATGGTAAAAAACACCAGTTTTATGTTTATAACAGGTCCTGATGTGATTCGTGCCGTAACAGGTGAAGAAACAACTCAAGAAGATTTGGGTGGTGCAATGGCTCATAACAGTAAAAGCGGAAACGCTCATTTTGCGTGTGAAAACGATGCCGATGCCATTCAGAAAATAAAAGTGCTGCTATCCTATTTGCCTTCCAATAATATGGAAGAACCACCTCGCATAAAGACAAATGATGACCCCTGGCGTTTATGTCCTGAACTGGATTCTATCATTCCAGATGACCCTAAAATGAGTTATGATATGCGGGATGTTATTCATAGCGTAGTTGACGACGGCATCTTTTTTGAGCCCCACTATTATTACGCTCAAAATGTAATTATCGGTTTTGGGCGTTTAAATGGAAGAACTATTGGTATTGTAGCCAGTCAACCTACAATTTTAGCCGGTTGTTTGGATATTGATGCTTCCGATAAAGCAACGCGTTTTGTGCGCTTTTGTGATTCCTTTAATATTCCTCTGGTAACTTTTGTAGATGTGCCAGGTTATCTTCCCGGAACTCATCAGGAATGGAATGGAATTATTCGTCACGGAGCAAAACTTTTATGGTGTTATTCGGAAGCCACAGTTCCCAAATTGACAGTTGTTACCCGCAAAGATTATGGCGGAAGCTATATAGCTATGAGCAGCAGACATTTAGGTGCAGATATGGTTTTTGCCTGGCCCACAGCAGAAATTGCTGTTATGGGTGCTCAAGGTGCTGCCAATATTATTTTCCGGAAAGAAATTGCCGCCGCTGAAGATCAGGAAGCAAAAAGACAGGAAATGATTCAAATTTACGAACAGGAATTTAATAATCCCTATGTAGCAGCTACGCGTGGTTATGTGGATGCCGTTATTGTGCCTGCGGAAACAAGAAAACGCTTAATTGACGCATTGGAAATACTTTGCACCAAAAGTGAAAGTTTGCCTCCCAAAAAGCATGGCAATATCCCGGTTTAAACATTAGGAACGCAAAAAGATGAAAGACAATAAAGAAATCGCTGCCATCGGAGCTGTTATAGCCCTTATTCAAAGTGAAGAAACATCTATAACTTATAAGGAACCGGTAAGAGGAATTCCTTCTCAACCCTATACTGCTTATGGCAGAGAACTGACAATGCATTACCGCGATTTAACACAAAGAAGAATAATTAAAAGATGTAGATAAAAGGAGACCATAAATGGAAAAACATAGTTGCGTAGAAATGACCACTATGCATTATGAACCAGACCGTCCCAAAGCGGAAAATCCTGTTAAAGTTCAGGATTTAACTTTTCGGGATGGACATCAGTCACTTTTTGCCACGCGTGGCAGAACTGAAGATATGCTTAATGTGGCAGAACTGATGGATCAAGTTGGCTTTTACTCTATGGAAATTTGGGGTGGAGCTACTTTTGACACTATGCATCGCTACTTGGGAGAAGACCCCTGGGAAAGAATTCGGGTGCTGAAAAAACATCTCACTAAAACACCCCTCTCAATGTTGTTACGAGGACAAAATCTGGTTGGCTATCAAAATTATGCGGATGATGTTGTGGAAGCATTTGTGCAACGCTGTTGTGATAACGGTATTGATATTTTTCGGGTGTTTGATGCCCTAAACGATTTCCGCAATTTTATAACCGCCGTTAAAATCATCAAGAAAAACAACAAGCTCTTTGAGGGTGCTATTTGTTTTTCTTTAACTGAACAACGAATGGGTGGTGATATTTATAATATTGAGTATTATGTTGCTAAAGCCAAACAGCTGGAAGAAATGGGTGCCGATACAATTTGCATTAAAGATATGGCTGGCTTAATTGCTCCTTACGATGCTTACGAGCTTATTAAGGCACTGAAGGAAAATGTGAAAGTGCCTGTTCATTTGCATACGCATTTTACTTCTGGAATGGGTGATTTGGCTTTATTTAAGGCAATTGAAGCAGGCGTTGATATTATAGATACTTGTGTAGCTCCTTATGCTTATAGAACTTCCCATCCGGCAATTGAACCACTGGTAATTTCCCTTTTGGGAACCAATCGCGATACCGGTTTTGACATTAAGTTACTAAACAAAATCGGCAAGGAAATGGAGAAAGACATTCCCAAGTATCTGGAATTTGCTGATACTACAAAATTCTCTATAATTGATACCGATGTAATTATTCATCAGACCCCGGGCGGAATGCTTTCCAACCTGGTAAATCAATTACGCCAAATGGATGCTTTGGATAAGCTGGAAGATGTGTTTAAAGAAATCCCCAAAGTGAGAAAAGACCTGGGTCAAATTCCTTTAGTTACTCCTACAAGTCAGATTGTAGGTATTCAGGCAGTTAATAATGCCTTGTTTGATTCTTATGAAGGTGAATATTCCCGGATTACGGAACAGGTGAAAGACCTTTGCTATGGTCTATATGGAAAAACTACTCTTCCTATCAATCCGGAAGTGCAGAAAAAGGCATTAAAAGGTTATCCCAGAGGAGAAACACCAATAACCTGTCGCCCCGGAGATGTTATTCCTCCTGCAATGGAACAAGTCCATAAAGAATGTGAGGGCTTAGCTAAAAACATTGATGATGAATTAATCGTTGCCCTCTATAACATTACCGGAAAAAGGTTCTTGAGAATTAAATATGGCTTGGAACCAATGCCGGAAGAAATGAAACCTAAAACCCTGGCAGATGTTAAAAAAGAACAAGAACTTATTGCTAAAGCTAAAGCAGGGAAATTGATAGAAAAACCGGAACCGAAAGATAAACCCCAAGACCTGCGTCAGTTTGATGTTTTTGTGGATAATACCTACTATCTGGTAGAGGTTTCGGAAAAGGGAGGAACCCCTAAAATAGTTAATTCGCGTCCTGCACCTGTTATTTCGGAACCAAATGTAAAACCGGCTAATAATCCCAATCCTCAAGTAAAACCTTCTAATCCGGCTCCGGAACCTAAACCTGCTCCTGTAGTTAATTCCGAAGGCGGTACAAAAATTACCGCTCCGATGCCGGGAATGTTTATCAGATACGAAAAAAAACCTGGTGACCCTGTTAAACAAGGAGAAACTGTCCTTGTTCTGGAAGCAATGAAAATGTATAATAATATTCCTTCACCAGTAGATGGAGTGCTTGTTGAAGCACCTTTTACCGGAGGTGCTAATGTTGCCAAAGGGGATGTGTTAGCAGTTATCAAGTGAAAGGTGAATAGTGAAAGGTGAAAAGTGAAAAAGGGGAAAAGTGAAACAAGGAGATAATTTGAGTTGCAAACCTGTTTTGGGTAACCGGAGGTCGTTTTTCTTCCGCATTCAATATGATTTTTTGAATGAAGTTTTTCTTGTCATTCCTGCGAAAACAGGAATCCAAGTTAGTTTTGAAAATATAATTACATTTCCAAAGTAGAATCTGCATTTGAGTGAAAGGAGACAAAAGTGAAACCTTCAACCCCTATATTTCAGATGAACTTTCCTTTACTATTTACACCCCTTGTTTCACCTTTCCACTCTTTAAGGAGGTAAAATGCTCGTTAAAAGCCAAATAATGGACAAAGACCAAATGGAACGTTCTCTGCAGAGGATGGCTCATGAAATTATTGAACAAAACCGCGGTTTGGAAAAAATCCGTCTGGTTGGTATTCGTTCCCGGGGAGTTCCTTTAGCAGAACGTCTTTCCAGTTATTTAAAACTTATATCCAATCAGGAAGTTCCGGTTGGCATTTTGGATATAACTTTATATCGTGATGATCTTTCTACCATTAGTCATCAGCCGGTTATAAAGGGTTCCGCAATTGATTTTGATATTGAGGATGCTGTTGTAGTTCTTGTTGATGATGTTCTTTATACGGGAAGAACGGTTCGGGCTGCTATTGATGCTTTAATGGATTTTGGCAGACCGAAACAGATTCAGCTGGCGGTTTTAATTGATCGGGGTCATCGGGAACTGCCTATTAAAGCGGATTATGTAGGCAAAAATGTCCCCACTTCCAAAGAGGAAATAATTAAGGTCTCACTGGAAGAAACAGATGGCGAAGATAGCGTCAAAATCGTTTTGGTATAAATATCAGGAACGCTATCAGGCAATAAAATCGGTTCTTTGTGTAGGGCTGGATTCCGATTTTTCTCAGCTTCCGGAAGGTGTTAAAAATAGCGAGAATCCTATTTGGGAATTTAATAAAGCCATTATTGAAGCAACTTTGGATTATGCGTGTGCCTATAAACCCAATCTGGCATTTTATTTGGCAGATGGAATTCGCGGTTTGGATGCCCTATATAAGACAGTAGAATTTATTCCGGATAATCTTCCCGTAATTTTAGATTGCAAAATTGGCGATATTGGCAATACTATGAATGCCTATTTATCTGCTTTTTTTGCTGACCTCAAAGTTGATGCCATAACCCTTAATCCTCTTATGGGAAGCGATGTTATGCAACCGGTTCAGGACAGAAATGCTTTTGCTTTCATTTTGTGTTTAACTTCCAATCCTTCTGCCTCCGATTTTTTGCAAGAAGGTATGGCAGAAAAAATAGCTAACTGGTTACAGGATTATCCCAAAGAGAATTTCGGAGCTGTAGTTGGCGCAACGCATAGCGCAAATATTAAAACAATGCGTAACTTATTAAAGGGTCGCATATTGCTTATTCCCGGAATCGGAGCTCAGGGTGGCGACCTGAAAACCGTTTTACAAGAGGCAAAAGATAGTTCTGAAACACCCAATATTCTGGTCAATAGCTCAAGAAGTATTATTTTTGCCTCCAAAGAAAAGGACTTTGCCACAGCTGCCAGGGAAGAAGCAAGAAAATTAACACAAGAAATGAAGAATGCATTAAGCAAGAGGTAGTAACAAAAAAATTAGAACTCAAATAACTGTATTCTTTGGATTAGCAGGATTGATGAAATATGTAATATTACAGTTAAGATACTTTTTAATCCGTAAAATCCGTGTTGTTGCTCTATGTTATCTAAGTTGCTTTTTCTTATTTTTCGCTTATTTTTTTTATAGAGCTTAAAACTAGCTTGGTTTACTATTTTATTAACTCTCTTTAAGCTAAGAGGAGGAGAAAGTTGAAGAAGATTTTTATTTTTACACTGCTGATTTCCGCAGTATTCTGTTTTGCCTTTCAAGTTGATACCTTTGGACCTACTGCAGATAATTTTTCTTGTGCCAATTTAGACCAGGTGCCGGCAAGTTTTGGAATTCAGATAGCTAATCAGAAAAAACTTTGCCTTTGGGAAAATGGTGTCTGGAATAGTTATTCCTATTTTACTACGGGTTTAACTATTAGAGGTACTTGTATGCTGAATGCGGACACGATGCTGGTTGCTATGGGAGATAATTCTTACAGCGATGGTATTTATAACTTTGATATTAACACGCATAACTGGCAACTGAATGATTGGTTTCTGCAGCCTAATTTTGTAAAGTATAATCCCTATAACCAATTATATTATGTGGGAGAACGGGATGGTTTGTTTTATTCGGCGAATGGACATAACTGGACCAGGATAACATCCCTGGACTCAAATAAATGCAATTCTATTGCTTGGTATGATAGCAATATCATAACTAATAATGGTCAGATGGTTTATTATTCCAATAATAACGGACTTAACTGGCAGCAATCATCCATTAGCAATTTAAGTAGTTTCAGGTTTGACGATAATGGCATTTTATATGCTATTATGGATGTAGGAAGTGATTCGGACGGACTTTGGCGTTCTAATGATTTTGGCGCAAATTGGACAAATATCCTTTATACTTCAGCTCTTTCTTGCTTAGGACCTATTTATAATAATAATGTAACCCTTGGTTGGAGAGAAAGTTACGCAGATAGTTGCTATGTCGGTATGCTGAATTCTTCAGGGGAGGTAACCTTTTTTAATCATCCTCTACTTAATGCTCCAGTTAAGCAGATAGATATCTTTCCCTATATCAATACCCCTTCTTTTTATGTTTTGAACTCCGGTGGATGTTTCTTTGTGACCGGTTTTCTGGTAGGAATTGATGACCCCGTTATTCCTCAAATACCACAGGCAAAAATATCTACCTATCCTAATCCAGCACTATCTTATGCCGATATTTATTTAAGTAAAGTTAGTCCTGAACCCTGCAAATTAACTATTTATAACCTCAAAGGTCAGAAAGTAAGGAATTTGGACATTGCTGAAACATTGAAAGAACAAACCTTATCCTGGGATTTGAAAAATAATAAAGGTTTTAAAGTATCTGCTGGAATTTATTTTCTCGTGTTGCAGGATTCCAAAGGAAATTGCCTGGCAAAAACGAAGTTGGCGGTAATTAAATAAATACAGGTTGAGAAGGTTGAAAGGGTTTATAAACCCTCTCAACCCTCTCAACCTTATTTTAACCGTTGCTTTTTTCGGAGATAAAGATAGCTCCAAGATTGTCGGGATTATATTTAGCGCAGAGTTTATGGTATAAGGAATCAATTTTCATATACAAAGGGCTATCTTTTTCCAAGATTTGAATTAGTTCTTTTTTGCTAATAGCTTTGAGGAGTCCGTCGGTAGTTACTACTATTTTATCTCCCGGATTTAGAGAAGAAACTGCCGAGCTAAAATCAAGCTTTAGGTTCGGATAATCGGTGCCAAAGTAATTGGTAATAGGGCTATTGGGAATATTTTCCCACAGCACATTAAGTTTATTCAGCCGTTGCAGATATTTTTCCCTGTAAAGCCAAATTTCGGAATCGCCTGCATTTACGGTAAGAAATTTGCCTTCCTGATAGATTAAACCGCAAAGAGTTGTAGCAGAATCAAAAAAGTCACCTTGTTGCCGATTCCACAATACCAGCTGATAATTAATTTCCTGCAGGAAGTTATCTATTATTTCCTGCCAGTTTTGTTCCGCTTTTAACGGCAGATATTTCAGCTGTTCCAAAACAAATTGAGCTGCATTTTCACTGTTTGCCAACGAGCCAATTCCATCTGCCACGAAGCAAAAGAGGGTATCAAGATTCTGCAGATGATTAATTCCCTCTGTCAAAAGGTCTTTATTTACCAGAACTCTGTCCTGATTTTTCTTTCCGCTGTTGCCGTCAAAGCAGAAATAGGAAACATCAAACTGCATTTTCCTGAAATCCTTTTTTCTTTTATATTGCTATCATAGTCGTCTCACAAATCTTGACAAGGATTTTTTTCAAAACTTAGAAAAACGAAAAAGCATTTGACAGATAATCACTTTAGGCAAAGAGGGTTTAGTAGATTTATAGGGATTTTTGCGTGCGAAGGAGTAACAAAAAGGATTCCTGCTTACACGAGAAGACAAATGGTTTTTTATTTAAGAAATGGCATAAGGAGAACTAATGCCCGGAATAAATTGCCTGATTAGCGCTCAGGGTATAACTCAGCAAACCCAAAATACCATAGACAATTATCTGCAAAGGTTGGAAGCCAATTTTCCGCATCTCCAATTTACCAAGCTTATGCCTTGCAGGGAAGTGCTGATATCAATTTCTCAACATCGGGGCTATCGGGTTTATACAGAAAAATACAGGGGTTGGCAAATATTTCACGAGCTACAGGATAATTCCTTTTTAACCCAAGCTTTTCAAGGCATTTTAGAGCAGGCGGAAATTTCTCAAAACCCGTTATCCAATATGCAAAATAGGTGGAATTCAGAGCTCAAAGAAATTAACACCAGTTTTTTCCTGTTTGCCGTAAATCCTGAATTACACAAAATAATCCTTGCCAATGATGCTTTAGCCCGTTTACCGATTTACTATACAAAACAAAAGGAATATTTCCTATTGGGTAGGGATATCTCTTTTGTTAAAGCAATCAGCAATCAACTAACCTTGGATCCTTTGTTTCTGGCTTTGTATCTTTCCCTAACTTATGTTCCGGGACGCGGAACTTTTTACCGGGAAATAGACACTTTGGCAGGTGGAACTTTAGGTGTATATGATTGGCTAAATGACGAATTGCAAATAAGTTCCCGGCAGGAATTGAGGTTTATAGAACCCCTCTTTGGCAGGTCGGATAAAAAATGGCTGGCAGAACTTGTAGAAACATTTACAGCTATCTGTGTTTCCTATCGGACAGAACTTCCAAAAGTTGTATCTTTAAGCGGGGGAATTGATTCGCGTTGTGTGGCAGGAGCGCTTCAAAGCAAAAATATAGATTTTACAGCAATTTCCTTTCTGGATGCCAATCAGGATGCGCAAGATGATGTTTTAATCGCTGTTCAGACAGCAGAATTACTGAAAAAGACGCACAGGGTTTTACAGCTATCTCCTTGTGCTCCTGAGCATTATGAAAAGTTATTTTCCTTGAAAGCGGGTTTGAACTATCTTTCTGTGGCTATGTTTCTGCAACATTTGGAAATGATTTTAGCTCTATATCCAGAGTCCGCTTTGTTTTTAACCGGAGATGGCGGTGACAAAGTTATGCGTTATCTTTTGCCTGATAAGCAATTAACTGACGATAAACAGTGGCTAAATTACTGGTATAGTCAGAATGCTGTTTTTTCTCCCAAGGCCTCAGCCGAACTATTTGGCATTCAACAGAAGGCGATGGAAGAATATCTCCTTAATCATATATCTACTTATCCGACAAAGGATTATAACTATAAATATGCTTTTGCTCTTTTAGCGGAACGTTCTGCTCGTTGGGCATTTGAAGGAGAAGACCGCAATCGCTATTATTTCCGTTCCGAAACCCCCTTTTTGGACTATCAATTTTACCGTCTGGCAATGCAGATTCCAATGGAGCAAAAGAAGGATAACCTTTTATATTACAGCTTCTTATCTGCTCTTTCGCCTGCTCTGGCAAAATTGAGATACGCTCATCATCAATGGTCACCCGCTAAAATGAGAAATCCCTTCTACCGCTATTTGGTTAATAAAACACGCAACTTCCGCATTCAATATAGAAAACCGAAAGGAAAAATCAATTCTCAACCCAAATTTGCAGAACAAGAATATTTAATAACCCGAATCCTGAAACAGAGTGAAAATCCCTTTTTACAGGATCTTATGCCGGGTGCAAAAAATATTCTCAACTTGCCAGAACTGCAAAAATTAAGCTCCAATCAACTGGGTACTCTATACACTTGCGTATCTGTCATCACCGGAATAGTTTAGTTATCACTTCCTTAATAGCATTGCTTACCCATTGCTTACCCATTACGGATGGGATTAGTAATGGGTGAGCAATGCTTAAGCAATGCATTCGGGGAAAAGAACATCCGTGTCCTTTTCTGTTTATTCCTTTTATTGGCAGTGAGAATTGGTGACGACATTAAGGAAAAGGTGGAAAAGTGAAATATAGGAATAAAATTGAGGTTTTAACCTGAAATTATAAAATCTTCTCTGTGTTATCCGGGAAATCTGTGAAAGAAAAAATAAAAAAATCCGTTAACTACTTGTTGCTGAGATAAAATCGTCACGAGTCATATTGCGCCTTAAAAGTTATTGTAAAGAACAAAGTTATTAAGGCGCAAATGACTCCTGACTTTTCCCGAAGGTTGACTTCCTGGTCAACCACCTCTCTTGCTTTATTTCGTTGCCGAAATAAGCGTGGTCACAAAAAGACAAGGTTGCCAGAGAACGCTGAGGACATCGTTCTTCCGCTTACGGATACAGCAATTGACAGGGCTCAGAGACCCTTATCCAATATGCTTTCCCCGGTTCTAAAACACTTAAAGTTCCCCCTGAAACAGGATTCCAAACAGAGGATAAGTAACGCACTTCCTGTGTTTTAGTTAAAATAGAAGCTATGGCACTGGCAACAGGCAAGGAATTATCCGGCAAATAAGGAATTAAATTCCAACCCCTATTTAAGGCAATAGGATAGTTTGAGGTATTCAGTAACTGACCTTGAATACTGAGATTTTGAGCAGAAGAATTATTCACCCAATAACCCTTGGCACTTTGTAGCGATGAAAGTGTATTAAAATAAGAAGGCATTGAGGGTGCATAACTTTTTGCTGTATCCTTAATCTGCAGAAGGTTACTGCCAAAAACAGAGCTGAAATTATTCGTTCCCAAATCCACATTGAAACTGAGCAAATTCCATCCCGGGGTAAGAGTAATCTGTTGATAGTGAGGAAGTTCACCCATAGTTACGGAAATAGAAGTGGCAGTATTGGCATTAACAACCACGCCACTAATGGTCTTATCGGGAAAGCCACTGGCAGAAATAGTCAAATTATAGGTTCCAGGGCTTAAATACCGGTAAAAATCACCCTTTGCGGGATCGGTAATCACTGTGGAATAGCTGTTATCATATCCGTTTACAGTAATCGTAGCGGATAAAGGATTTCCGTAAGGGTCTTGCACAATTCCGTGAATTCCATACATTGCCTGTTCCAGATAGGAAATCATTGCTTCATAGTTATAATTCCAATACCCAGGCAAAGTTGACGCAGAAGGCATTTTAGTGTTGGATATTTCTATAGTAACTTCCCGGCAGTGAGCAGAATAATTCATCCAGTCCTGTCTGCCACCTGTAATAACATACCAGTCAGCTCCATTGGTTATACCGTTGGAAGAAACACTGGTAAAATAACCGGAAGGTCCATTGGCAATAGCATTATTAGCATAAACAAAAGAAGTAGAAATATACCAGTTCTCATCGGGATGAGCTGTATAAGTGTAATCCCAGGGGTAATTTACAACCTCTGCCCCACCATGAAAATTAACGCTGTAAACAAAGTGATGATTATTTGCCAGATTCATCATCAGGGTTGTTTCCTGCTGTAAGGGTTGTCCACTATACTGATTGCCGTTAGGATCGGGAAAATTGCGGTTTAAGTCATATCCGTTGTAGTTATATCTTCTGGCTCCGGAAACAGTGTTATTGCCTCCATAATAAGTTCCATCGGGATTGGTATTGGGACAAATCCAAATTTCCAGATTATTTACCAGGTTGGTTAAACGCTGATCGGTTCCATAACTGCTTAAAAGAGTATCTATTAACCGTAGCATTAAAACAAAGCCCGTGGTCTCATCTCCATGAATTGTTGAGGTATACATAACTTCCGGTTCCGCTTCCGCTATATTAACATTATCAGAAATTTTGGCAAACAGCAAACTGCGTCCGTTTACCGTAGTTCCGGCATTTACAATTTGGCATAAATTGGGATAATTAGCGGCAAAGGAATTCATCGTGCTGATATAACTATTATAAGTAGGATAGCTATCCCATAACTTTGTCTGTTTCACATCGGAACTCATTACCGGTTCAATTAGAGATGCTGGAGAGGGTAGGAGTTGGGTTTTTAAGCCCAACTCCTTGAATTTACTGTATTCTTCATCATTGGCATAAGCATAAACCCAATTACCGCGAACATTATCAATAGAAATTATGTTACTTATTTCCGGCAGAGTTGTCTTATCTGCCAATTCAAAACGGAAGTAATACTGATTCCACTCTTTGGCAAAAAGGGAAAATGCCAAAAGCAGAAGCAGAGCAACAAGGATGGTTTTTCTCATTTATTTGCCTTTACTGATGCCAATTTGCTCCGCTACAACCTTGAAGAAACATTTTTGCTGAGTAGTGGGAATTTCCCAATATAAATTTGCCGTTGTGTGCACCAGCTGATAAGTTCCGTAGGGTTCACTGCAGGAATAAATACGATAGTTATTGGCATTGGGAACTGCATTCCAAGTAAGACGAAAGGTATTTTGATGGCTTACAAGGTTAACCTGGGGAGGTGTAAGAACAATATTGAAAGTGCCATTTAAAACAACAGGATTTTCAGCAGAACCATATACACTTCCTGTTTGCATAGTAAGGGTCTCCTGCACGGGATAAACAGCATCATTCGCATAAGAATAAATCTTGAATTGAACCAGTTCACCATCGGAAGCAAGATTTACTAAGATGGTAGAATAGGCAGTAGCTCTATCAATTAACACAATTTCTCCCGTGCCTCTACATTCATTATTCACAAAAGCACCCACCAGATCATTCAGCTGAGCCGGAATGCCTTCAATAGACACTTGGGCATATACCGTAGCAGGATTATTGGGATAAACAATAGGTTGCCAATCAGGAACATTAACAGGATTAACTATTACTATTACATTATCGTAAGCAGTTAGTTCACCATCGCTAACACCAAAAGTAATATTTTCACTTCCCACCCAGTTTAAATCCGCAGTGAAAGTTACCTGAGTTCCGTTAATAGCAATATGAATATGATTATTTCCACTCACAGATAGGGTTAAGGGATCATTATCAGCATCACTGATGTAGGAAGCAAAATTCTCTGTCAGCGAACCGTTTTTATCAAAACTGAAGCTCTCCGGCAGATTGATATGCGGGGAATGATTGCCCGAAGATACATCCATTGTTACCGGAATGGTTGTTACAGGATGAACAGGATCGTTGCTTTGAATAGTTAAAACCGCATTATAAATACCTTCTGCCATTCCGACAGCAGAAAAATGACCGCTAATAGTTTGATTTCCACCTGCTGTAATAGTTCCGCTATTAGGAGTTACACTAAACCATTCCACCGGAGGAAGAGAACAGGCAAGCGAAATTTCTCCGCTTACAGTATGCGGTTCTGCATTATATTCATCACCATTTATTGTATAGGGAATAACAATTGTAGTAACCAATCCAGCACTGATAGTTACATTTACTGTAGCAGAAGCAGATTCTGAACCGTAAATAACTCCCCATCCACTTGAACCGGTTCCAGACCAGTTGATAGTAATACCTGCTCCGGTTGTTAGATCAGGAATTAAATCTCCTCCGCTGCCACCGACAAAATTAGTAGCACTATTTACAGTTACTCCCGCCGGGAAAGTGACAATAATTTCTTTCAACCATTCAGTATCAGTGCTGGCATTAGTTACTGTGAAAGTCCAGTCAACCGTTGTGCCGGAATTATACTCATCTGCATTCAAAGTTAAAGTAGAGCCGGCAATACTTTTACTGCCGGTTGTTTTAACAGGACTGATGGCTTCATTTCTGCCAGCAGGTTCACTAACTACCATAGTATAAGTTAAGGGTTGTGAGCCGGTATTACTGATTGTGAAAGTTTGAGTGCTTTCCGCTCCGGTAGTCAAAGTAGCAGATAAAGCATTGGTATTTACAGATATAGTGGGAGGAAGATATCCGCTGCCTGTAACCGGAAGAGATAAATTGGCTTGGGTCTGACTGTTGCTGCTAATAGTAACATTGCCATTATAGCTGATTGCAGAGACAGGTGAAAAGCTTAAAATATAGGTCTTGCTCTGTCCTGCAGGAATGGAAAAGCTAAGAGTATTGCGAATTTCTTTTGCTGCAGCGGTAACGGAATAACCGGTGGGAGTAATTATAGAACCGGTAAGAGTAGAACCCCCGGTATTAGTAATTGTGAAGTTCTGCGTGGAAGTTGTTCCCACCGCTACCGAACCAAAGGTAAAAGAAGTAGGATTTACAGATATTTGTGGGTTACCAGCAACGGCAGTTAAGAATAATTTTACATTAGGTTTAGAACTGGAGGTTGAACCACTGCTAAACACATTGGTTTGATCGGCAGAATCACTACGTGTATATCTATAGCCATTGGTAACAGGGGTATATTGCACTGTCCCTGTTTGACTGTAACTTCCTATCAAACCAAAGGCAGTATCAATTAAAAGGTTATCTGTTCCGTTCCACAGAAAAGGAGTGCTTAAAGTAAGCATATTGTAACCGGTTGTTGAAATAGTATAGCTGGCGTTTGTATAAACCGTAACCAAATTCGTATTATCAATCCAACTGCTAACATCTGTGGCTGTGGTATGTTTCATTCTCACTACAAAATTGGGCATTGTTTTATCGGGCAAGCCAGTAACATTAAATCCTACCTGTGAGATATAAACAGGACCAAATACCCCGGCATTATTTAATTCCGCTTTCGTATAAACCGATTGACCATGCAAGCTTTTATAATAAACATTGATTGGAGATGCTTCCGTTGTTCCCGTGCTGGCAGTTCCAGTTCCAATAATAGCACCCGTTTCAAAAACATTGAAAGGTGTAGCTGTAACTGTGGCAGTAGAGCTTGATTCTCCAGTGGCATAAACAGCTTTCAGATAATAGCTGTAGGTTGTGCCATTAACTACTGCAGTATCTGTATAGGTTAGACCTGTAACCGTAGTTAGCAGTGCTGAATTTTTATATATTTTATAACCGGTTGGTTGACCTGACAGAGGTGCCTGCCAGTTGAGAGTAACACTTCCATTCCCCGGAATGGCAGTTAAATTCTGAGGAGGGTATAAAATACCTGGAGTGGGGAATATTTTAATTTGGAGGTTGGGCAAACTGGTAGAACCGGTCAAACTGGTTGGAGCAGCAGAATCATCACGATTACAACGAACCCGGGTTGTAGTTGTTGTAGTATAAGTCCAGTTAGGATAATTGGAAGTCCAAGATTGATAACCTTTTACAATCAAAATTGCCAGATTGGAGCCATTACAAGTAAATTGAGGACTTAAATCAACAGACATCCATCCGCTGGTAGCATCATTTGTAAAACTGCCACTATAAACCTGGGTGTATCCTGTAGTAGAATATGTTCCAGTGCTTAAAGTGGATTCAGCAGTATTTTTCATATAGATGGTTACCGCTTCAATAGGATTAACATCACTACCACTGGCTTTATAAAAACCAATGGACTTGATGGTACCGATATATTGAAGTTCAGAAGCCAGGTAAATTGCCTCAAAAGCGGAATAATTATAGTATCTATCTAAAGGATAACTCTGGGTAGATGTTCCGGTACCAATAGTAACAACAGTTGGAGCTCCAATTTCCAAATTTTGGGTTTTAGCTGCTGTATAAGCACCAGCTGTAGCATTAAAATTAAGTGCTGCTAAAGTTCCCTGACTGACAGAAGAGGCAGCAGTAATACTAAAAGTAAGATTAGCACTGCTTCCGGCAGTAATAGCTGTGAAAGATGCAGAGCCATTATTGATAGTTATTCCTGTTGTAGTGCAGGTTAAAGTTGCAGAACCAGCTGGAGAATTAGCTCCCCCGGAATTGTTTAAAGGAATGCTTAAAGTTGCTGTTTCTCCGGGATCAAGTTTACCATTATTGTTTCCGGTTGGGTCACTGATAGCTATATCACCGAAAGATAGAGCAGGAGCATAAAGGGTTTGAGTAAAATTATATTCCCAGGTATAAGTTCCGGAGGTAATAGTAATTTTGAAGTTTGCCTGCAACTGATTAGTAATATTATTAGCTACATTAAAGCGGAAAGCATTGTTTTTTGTTAAAGTTCCACCAGCAGCAATAGCTGAAAGGGATTCTGTGCCATCAGTTATTGTTATTCCAGTAGTTGAACAGGTTAAAGTAGCAGTTGCACTGCTGGAAGCAACCTGACCGAGATTTTTGAAAGTGACACTATAGTAGCCAGTTTCATTGTATTCAGGAATATTGTTATTACTGTCACTATAAGTGCAACTGTCAACACTAATATAAGGTGTGTCACCAGCAGCTACAGTAATATTTTCTATTCTGGTAATCTTGTTTTGAGCGGTTATTACCAGAGTAGCTGTTCCTGCAGTTGTAATAGGATTTATGGTTAAAGTTAAAGTTCCGCTGGCTGGAACTAAATCTGAGCCATACAGAACTCCGTCTTTGGAAAGAGCAACCCGGGAATAGGGTGTGGCAGTTACAGTTATAGAGGTAGCACCGATTATAATAGAGGCAGGAAAAGTGGCAGTATTGGTTGTCGGAACACCATAATAGGGCATCAAAGAAGGATCACCCATTATGGAATAAATTTCCCAATAATAATTCTTTAAAGTACTGCTACTTTGTTCAACTGCACTATTACCCATCATAACTGCTTCGCCAACTGTAGTTGCCCAATTGGTAAATGCCTCGCTATGAGTATGAAACATAGCATCGTAAGCACCTAATTTTGAAGCATCATAAGCAGGAGCACTTCCATTGGCTGTTCCTTTTGAGCCCACTGCCCACCAGTAGTCCTCATCCCAGTAAGTAGAATTTGTTCCGCCAATATAAGAAACGGCACCTTTGTTATTAGCTCTAAGAAATGCTTCTCCGAAACAAACACCTGTATCAAAAGCATTGGTTAAGCAGCAATTACCTACTACAACGGAATATTTGTTGGTGTTGTTAAGTCCGTTTATATCACTAATGGTAAAAGTTGGATCAGCCCAGCTGGTTTGACTTCCGTGAGCTGTATAATTAATATATCCCCTTCCTTCTGAGGCATTTGCTATAATTTGAGCATCACTGGAACCGGAGGCAGGATAAAGATAGGTATTGGAAGTGATATTATGAGCGCTATTAAAATATTGGGTAGTACCATAATTTATAGCTCCATTGCCATGTGTAGGTCCAAAATTTGAATCGACACCGGCAATTAAAACGGTTTTGCCTAAATAACTCAAATCCGGCATAGTGGTTTGTTCAAATTGCAAGGTTTTATTGATTACATTAGTCAATTCCGTAGCACTGGCAACGGAAAAACGACCATAATAGAGCTCCGGCAGATAATCAGTTCCATTTAAACGCACATAATTAAGATCCGTAATGTGAGAACTATCCGTGCCCCCTGTATTGGCAATAATATTATCTCCGCTGGTGGAAGTATCACCTACAATTAATAAATAGGTAGGAGCCGGATCACTTGCCGTGGCATTATTCCATAATGTCTGCATATAATTTTTAATAGCAGTGGTAGTATTAGCTACAGTTCCGCCTGTTCCAACTGTAGTAACAATCACATTATAGCCCTGTTGTGTTTTCCAGTTTACAAAGGTCTGCATTGTACTAACATAATTAGGAGGACATAAAATCACCATTTTTGTCGGATAGCGATTAACATTCAGGCGTTCATTTTTTTGCCAGTTCAGCAAAATTTTGCCGTATAAGGAATCAAATTCATAAGAAGCAGTACGGGCTAATAAATCTTGGGTGGCAGAAAAATCTGCATTTATGAATTTTACCTGCACATTCAATTCCGTGTTTATTTTCAGTTCTCCGCTTACAGGATTATAGCGCATTGGTTCATAATCAATACGGAAGATTCTTACTCCGCGCAGAAAACCAATTTCTTCCACGGAGAAAAGTTCTCCGCTATAAAATTCGTTTTTACTGTAAATATCCGTTTTCAATTCAAAGGGAATTAACGCCGGGTCTTGCGATTTGGAAACAGAGGGCTGAGTAGGATAAATACGATTGGTAATATTTGTTTCTGATTTTGAGAGAGTTATTTCAGTGTTGCGACCAAAGGAAAACTCCACTTTTGCCCCTACAGGAACGGCAATTAATTTACTGTAAACGGGTAGCTGGGGTTCACCAATCCGTTGAGAATAACCAAAACTATCCATATTAATGCGGGTAAATTTTCCGGAGGGTGTTTCAACTTCTTCCAGAAAATATTCCTGATTCCGAAATTGTAACTCAAAGCCCTCAGCATTATTGTTTAACAACTGGGCTTTGTTTCCACTATTACTAAAAATTACTTTCTGATTTGCGTCTGCAAAACAGAGTGAAGCTATTGCTAACAATACCATAAGTATTATTAGCTTGAAAGCAAACTTTTCGGACATATTTTCTCCTTTTTAGGTAGCAAGGTAAGCATTCTCCACAATATTAATAACCTCATAGACCTCATCCTTGCCTGATATAAGTAATTATTTCATTCACCTTTTGAAAATCCCTTGGTCATTCCTGCATAAGCAGAAATCCAGATATTTGTTAAACAATGTGACTAAATTTCTCATAATGGAGCTTATACTATAGGCTCAGAGCAGGATTAAGATTCCTGAGGTTAAAAATATACACTGAATATTCTTCCTTACCTACCTTTCTTTTGGTTTTATTGTATATATTTTGCAAAATATGTTCCCAAAGCAAAAATATCTTTATTGTCAAAGAGATAAATGGATAATTGGAAAAGATTAAGCTTTCCCTATTCATATAGTTTTCATATTAGAAATGTAGCTACTCTACTAAATTGTCTCTGTGTTCCTTTTTTTTGCAGGACAAAGGAACGACAGATATTAGACAAGGGTTTTAACCTTGTAAAGAAAAGTTAAATTTTATATTTTTGTTGGAGAATTCCAATTTGCAATAAATAGAATACATTTATTTTTCAGAGTGCTGCGAACTCTTTAGCAAATTGGAAGCTGCCAACTCTTTTTTTCCACAACTGAATTATTTGTGTTTTAAGGAGAATTGAAGTCGGGAAGTGTCACTGTATAAATAACTTTATCCCTTTTTCAAATTCGTATGGCTGTGAGGAATCGTAACTTTCTTTCTACTTCATTTTTCTTTTTTTGCGGAGAAATAGCATCCTCCGACTATACTTCAACCTTTAACAATCTTGTAACATTTAAGTAACAACCCCGTAACGAAACTACGGAAGTGTTACGGAAGTGTTACGGAGTTGTTAGGGAATTGACTAATGGACAAGCAGTTACAGGTTTAGTACTAAAAACCCGTCTCGGTAGGACATATTTTGCTATAAACTACCTGTCTTTCCCTTGTCATTCCTGATGAATTGTTAAAATATGACTTTTCCAATTGTAAATGAGCTTATTGTGAAAGTCATACTATATTGCTTTCATCTTCTTCATTTTTCTCAATCAGAAAACAAAAAAGCCGTTTCTCCCCAAAAGAAACGGCAAAATTTGTTAAACAGAAAGCAAAAAGCTTATCTATTTACGTTTATGACGGTTCTTGCGTAGGCGTTTCTTCCTTTTGTGGGTGGCAATTTTATGACGTTTTCTTTTTCTTCCGCATGGCATAGTAGATGCTCTTATTACTTGGTTTTTACATTTACCACAGCGTTTTTGAATTCGCGGGAAAATTTGAAGGTAGGAACGGTTCTGGCAGGAACAGGAACTTTTTGGTCTGTTTTGGGGTTACGGCCAACGCGAGGTTTACGGGTTTTGAGTTTAAAGGTTCCAAAACCACGAATTTCAATATGATTGCCCTTAGCCATACTATCTTTAATGGCATACAAAAGGGCATCAACAACAACGGCTACATCCTTGCGAATGATTCCGGTGTTTTCCGAAATAATTTTTACTAAATCGGCTTTCGTCATTTTTCTTTCTCCTTAAATTAGTTTTTTTCTTGCTGTTCGGCAATAAGGTATTCATAGATAAAACCTTAAGATTTATGTCAAGGGAAAAATCTGATGCTGAAGCTGAAAAATTGTTCAAATCACTTTTATAATAAGGCAAAACGGGTGTTTCGTGGGCATAAATATTTTATCTTTTTGTGCCTTATTCCTGTAACTTAACCTATTCCAACGAGATTGAAAAGCACTATGATGTTAAGTTCGCAAATTCCGATTGGGTGAAGACAGATGTCTATTGATTTTGTGGCTATTTTAAGCACCCAATTTCTATATTCGTTAGTTGTAAGATAATTAAACCCCGGAGAGAAAAAGTTTAGCAATACTAAATTTCTGCTTGACAATGTTAGCAATGCTAATTTTATGGCTCTATGCTATACACAACAAAATGTAATATTTAATACACTAAAGAAGGTGAAATATGCAGACGGCAGTTCAAGATTCCGTTCCCGATGTTTATTCCTTTCGGTGTGAAGGAAAGAAAATTATCCTTCAGCATTCCGAAAAGAAGCATATTCTTTATTACAGCAAGGGTTTGAATTATATTCTTACTTTACTGGAATATCCGGAATTGAATATCCCCTATTCCAATTTGGAATCTAATCTTTCTTCCCCGGAAAAAGCATACAGCCAGTTTTCCTCTCCCCAAGAAATTTGTGAACAGCAACTTAAGGTTCAGGATGGTTTTCTTGCCGTTCCAATGACTGATTTGCAAACGATCAAAGAAGTGAAAGAGGAATTGATTCAAGTGATTAACGAACTTGCCGAACTGGAAGAAAATTGCGATTATGCCAGGGCTGATGAACTGCGGGATATTTATGAAAAACTGAGTAAGTATTTGCGGGATGTTTATCATAAAGATTATAAAATCAGACACTTCACTTGTGAAGAAAGTAAAATTAAAAGAAGAGTCGTTCGCGCTATTAATCGTACTTTGGAAGAAATTGAAATTATAGAACCCGAACTGGCAAAGGAATTAAGAAAATCAATAGAATTCGGAAAAACGATTTGCTATCATCAAAGGAGGAAAATTGAGGTTTTCGGATATTGGAAGTAGATATATTTCCCGCAGATTACGCAGATGCATTTCTCGCGGATTACGCAGATTAGATTTTATAATTTTAAGTAAACTTAATATTTAGTTCCTGTGTTTCACCATTCACTATTAACCCGTTGACCTATTAACCCATTAACTGTTAACCCGTTCACCTGTTAACCCGTTAACCTGTTAACCTGTTTACCCCTTTTCACCTTTTCACTTGTTTTAATTCCAATTTGCGTTATCTTATTTTTTAGCGTCAATGAAGGTAGCGCATAAAAAAATGAGATAAGGAGAAGGAAATGGATGCCTTCAGTTTTTGTAATCCCACCCGCATAGAATTTGGGGTTGGTACAATCAGAAAACTTGGAATGGAACTAAAAAAAGCAGATATTAAGAGTTGCTTAATGGTTGCCGGAGGTGGTTCCATAAAGAAAAATGGTGTTTACGAACAGGTTTGTGAGTCCTTGGAAAAAGCAGATATCCATTTTGTAGAGGGTTGGGGTGTTCAACCAAATCCTACTTTGGAAAAGGTGATTGAACTTTGTGAGCTTGCCAAACGGGAAAAAGTGGAAGCAGTTCTTGGTGTTGGAGGTGGAAGTGTAATTGATACTGCAAAAACAGTATCTGCCGGTGTTTTTTTGCAGGATATCTGGAATGCCTTTTCGGGAAAGGAAAAAATCCGTAATGCCCTGCCTGTATATACAGTTCTTACTCTTTCCGCTACCGGCAGTGAAATGAATGGTAATGCTGTTATTACCAATACGAAAACAATGCAAAAATGGGGTATTTATTCTCCTTTAATTTATCCCCGTTTGAGTATTATAGACCCTTCGGTGCAATCCAGTTTACCTTTCAAACAAACAGCCAACGGAGCAATGGATGCTATGGCTCATATTCTGGAATATTATTTTGCCGATGATCGTGCTATAGCTACTTTGGCAATTGATGATGCTTTGTTGAAAACTATTGTGGAAATGACTGACCGCCTCCAAAATAATTCCGGTGACTTACTGGCAAGAGGAAATCTGGCTTGGTGTGCAACTTTAGCTCTTAATGGAATTTCCGGGATTGGATTAAAAGGTGGTGATTGGGCTTGTCATGATATCCAACATGCTTTTTCCGCTTTGCATCCTGAAATTGCTCATGGCGAAGGGTTGGGAGTTATTTTCCCTGCCTGGATTGAATATATGAGTGAAAAAGACCCTACCCGCTTCCTGCGTTGGGCTAAAAATGTTTGGAACGAGGAAAATGTTTCCCGTGCTTTGCATAGATTTAGAGATAAACTGGAAAGTTGGGGTTTGGCAAAATCTCTTAGAGACCTGGGTATAAAAGAATTGGAATTGCCTCAATTAGTTAAACTGATTATGACCAGTCCCAGAATTGGAATGGTTAGCAGATTTACAGCGGTGGAAGTGGAATCACTGCTTATGCTGGCGTTTTGAAGGGTGAACAGTGAATGGTGAAACACAGGAACTAAATATTTAGTTAACTAAAATTATAAAATCTAATCTGCGTAATTTGCGAGAAATACATCTGCGTAAGACGCGGGAAAGAAATCCTTTTTTATTTGACACAATCTCCCTTTGAATTTAACTGGCAAAAAAAGGAAAAAATGATATCAACTTACAGCTTATAGCATAAACTGTAAGCATACCCTAAGAAGGTAAAGAAAATGTTAGAGAAAATACTAAAGAAAGTATTTGGCGATAAGAACAGTCAAGACCTTAAGCGCTATGAACCCGTAGTGCAAGAAATAAATGAAATATTTTCCGGATTGGAACAATATGAAGATGAACAGCTAATCGCTCGCGTTCAGGAAATTAAACAGGAAATTGCAGATAAACTAACTCCTTTAAGAAATGAACTTGCTAAACTGGAACAGGAATATCGGGAAACCAGAGAAGATAGTGAAAGAAATCGTTTAGACAATGCAATAGACAGCACTAAAAAAGAACTGAAAAATCTTACCAAAAGCACTCTGGATGATTATCTGCCTGAGGTTTATGCCATTGTTAAAGATACCTGCCGGCGTTTGTTAGGCAAAAAATTTGAAGTCCGCGGTCATGAAGTTGAATGGAATATGGTTCCCTTTGATGTGCAATTAATTGGAGCTATGGCTTTACACGATGGTAAAATTGCTGAAATGGCTACCGGAGAAGGAAAAACCCTGGTTGCTACTATGCCTCTGTTTTTGAATGCCTTAGTGGGACGCGGCGTGCATCTTGTAACCGTAAATGATTATCTGGCAAGTCGTGATGCCGAATGGATGAGTCCTGTTTTTCAATTTCACGGACTCACTGTAGGTTGTATTACTACCGGAATGGATTTTGATGCACGCAAAGAAGCATACAATTGTGATATAACTTACGGAATGAACAGTGAATTTGGGTTTGACTATTTGCGTGATAATATGGCAACTTCTCCCGATCAGCTTGTCCAGCGAGATTTCTTTTATGCGATTGTGGATGAAGTAGATAGCATTTTAATTGATGAGGCAAGAACCCCTCTAATAATTAGTGGTCCCATTGCCCAGGATAAGAATTTCTATCACGAATTGCGTCCTGCAATCGCACAGCTTGTTCAGTTACAGAATTCTTTGGTACAGAAATACTTAAGTGAAATCCGAGAGGATTTGGATGAAAATAATCCTCAGTCAGATAATAACCGCCTGGCTAAAAACTTGCTTTTGGTGAAAAGAGCCGCTCCGCGTAACAAAGCATTTATGAAATTGATGCAGGACGGTGAACTGAAAAAAATGGTCAACGATATTGAAGGTATCTATTTGCGGGATAAAAAATTACCTGAACTGGACAACAACCTTTTCTATGTGGTAGAAGAACGCCATAATAGCGTTGACCTCTGTGAAAAAGGAAGAGAAGTGCTTTCCCGAAAGGATAAAGACCTTTTCGTTGTCCAATCCCTGGATGAAATGCTGGCAGAAATAGATAACAATCCCGAGCTCTCGGAACAGGAAAAACAGAAAGAAAAGTCATTGCAGACCAATCGTTTTATGGATAAAAGTGAAAAGCTGCATAACATCAATCAGTTACTGCGCGCCTTTACCCTCTTTGAAAACGATCAGGAATATGTAGTAATAGATAACAAAGTAGTTATTGTAGATGAATTTACAGGACGTCAAATGCCGGGACGCCGTTTTTCCGATGGTTTACATCAGGCATTGGAGGCAAAAGAAAATGTGGAAATTGAGGCAGGCACACAAACATTTGCCACTATTACTTTGCAGAACTATTTCAGAATGTATGAAAAACTTGCCGGAATGACAGGAACCGCAGTTACCGAAGAAGCCGAATTTATGGAGATTTACAATTTGCCGGTGATGGTGATTCCGACAAATGTTCCGGTTACACGAATTGACCACGATGATCTTATATATTTAGGCAAAAATGATAAATACCAAGCAATCATCAATGAAATAATTTACTGGCATGAAAGGCAAAAACCGGTTTTGGTAGGAACTGTTAGTGTGGAGGTCTCGGAAATTATTTCCCGTTTACTAAAGCGCAAAGGCATAGCTCATAATGTTCTAAATGCCCGTCAACATCAACGCGAAGCTGAAATTATTGCTGAAGCGGGACAACCTGGAGCTGTAACTATTGCTACTAATATGGCAGGTAGAGGAACCGATATAAAACTTGGCAAAGGTGTTGTGGAAGGTACCTATGAAAGCTATCTGAATTTGCCTAAAACATTAACCGCCGAATTTCCTTACGGCTTGCCTTTGGACGGACTCCATGTAATTGGCAGTGAAAGACATGAAAGTAGAAGAATTGATAGACAATTACGGGGAAGAGCAGGCCGCCAGGGTGATCCTGGAACCTCAAGGTTCTATTTATCTTTGGAAGACGATTTAATGCGCCTTTTCGGTTCGGACAGAATAGCTCCAATGATGGTTAAAATGGGCTTAAAATCGGGAGATGTAATTCGTCACCCCTGGATGACCAAAGCTGTGGAACAAGCACAAAAAAGAGTGGAAGAGCACAACTTTGAAATCCGCAGAGAACTGCTGAAATATGACGAAGTAATGAATCAACAACGCGAAGTGATTTATGCCTACCGTCGCAGTGTGCTTAAGGGTTATGACCTCAAAAATGAAATTCTGGAAATGATTACTGAATCCATTACCAATATGGTGGATGATATTATTCCGCCCCATAGCTATCCTGAGGACTGGAATCTGGAACGCATCTGCCAATGGTTTCAACATAATCTGAATTTGGGACTTACCGTTAAAGATATAACCAGCGACCATCTGAATAGAGACCTTCTGCTGAATACGCTTTTGGAATATGCACTTTCCGCTTACGAAAACAAAGAAAGACAAATCGGCAGCGAACAATTACGCAATATAGAAAGACGAGCCCTCTTAGAAGTTGTAGATGATGAATGGCGTGACCATCTGCATGAAATGGACTTATTAAAAGACGGTGTCTATTTACGCGCTTATGCTAATAAAGACCCTTTAATAGAATATAAAAAGGAAAGCTTTGAACTGTTTCAAGGTTTAATTACCCGCATTCAGGAAAATGTTACCCGCAAAGTGTTTACTACTTATGTTCTATCTCAAGAACAAATTAACAACCTGCTCAAAAATGCAAACCTGACTCATCAGGATATAAATGCTTTCTTGAATGCACAACAAGCACAACAGGCACAACAAATGACTCAAAATATGAGCGCTCCTCCTCAATATAATAATCCTGTGGGAGAAGTAGAAAAAGTCCGACCCATAAAAGTAGCTCCCAAAGTGGGAAGAAATGATCCCTGCCCTTGCGGAAGCGGGAAAAAGTATAAAAAATGCTGCGGAATAAATGAAGCAGAATAGAAGTTTAGAGGCCTGGAGGTCAAAAGGAAAGTGAAAAGGTAATATATGAGTAAAGGACTTATAATAGTAGAATCCCCTGCGAAAGCAGGAACTATCAGTAAATTTCTGAAGAACCAATTCAGTGTGAAAGCATCAATGGGTCACATTCGTGATTTGCCTAAACACGAACTGGGAGTTAATGTCCATCAGGGTTTCAAACCCGTTTATATAATAGATAAAACGAAAAGCAAAGTGATTGCGGAACTTAAAGAAGCAACTTTATCCGCGGATAGTGTTTATCTGGCAAGTGATAATGATCGTGAAGGAGAAGCAATTGCCTGGCACTTATCCGAAACCCTGAAAAAGGAATTAAATAATAAACCCGTCTACCGGATTGTGTTTAATGAAATAACTTCCCAAGCAATCAATGAGGCAATCAAAAACCCCGGTCAAATTGATATGGCAAAAGTGGAAGCGCAACAAGCAAGAAGAATATTAGACCGCCTGGTTGGTTATGAAATCAGTCCTTTGCTGTGGAAAGTGATTACTAAAGACCTTTCCGCGGGAAGAGTGCAATCGGTTGCTTTGCGTTTGATTTGTGAACGCGAGGCAGAAATAAAAGCATTTGTCCCTAAAGAATACTGGAAAATTGAAGCGGACTTTTGGAAAGACAATTTGCCTCCCTTTAAAGCGGTATTGGAAAAAATAGAAGGCAAAAAAGTGGAAATTCCGGATGAGAAAAGTGCCATAGAAATCGTGGAAAACATCCAAAATGCAGAGGCAATTTTAAGCGAAATAAAACGCAGCAATCGTAATGTAGAACCCCTTCCACCTTTTATTACCAGTACCTTGCAACAGGAAGCGAGTAAACTGCTTGGTTTTCAGGCACAAAAAACAATGAGCATTGCTCAAGTTCTTTATGAAGGTATTGATTTGGGTGGAGAAAGAACCGGTCTGATAACTTATATGCGAACCGATTCTACCAGAATGGCGGAAGAGGCAATTACTAAAGCTCAAAACCTTATAAAAGAACGCTTTGGTAAAGAACTGGTGAATCCGAAAGTCCGAGTTTTCAAAAATAAACAGAGTGCTCAGGATGCGCATGAAGCAATTCGTCCTACTGATCCTTCCAGAACTCCGGAAAGCATAGCCCAGTATTTAACCAAAGAACAGATGAAACTTTATACCCTTATCTGGCAGCGTTTTATAGCTACGCAAATGATACCGGTAAAACTCCTTTCCACAAGTGTAAAGATAAATGCTGGAAAAGCAGAATTTGTGTCTTCCGGAGCTCAAATAATGGAAGAGGGTTTCCTGAAAGCATATCCTCACTATAATATTCCTTTGGGTGAAAAGATTCATCAGGATTATGCTAAAAATGATGTTCTGGAACATAGTCCTTTGGAAAAGACACAGCATTTTACTACTCCTCCGGCAAGATACACTGAAGCATCTTTAATCAAAGAACTGGAGGCAAAAGGGATTGGGCGTCCTTCTACTTATGCTACCATTATAGAAACCTTAAGAAAGCGTAAATATGTTACTATGGAGAAAAAGGCATTTTTGCCGACGCAATTGGGAAGTGATGTAAACCGCTTTTTGGTGGATAAGTTTGATTATCTTTTTAATGTTCAGTTTACTGCCGAAATGGAAACCAAACTGGATGAAGTGGAATACAGTAACATTGCCTGGAATGAAGTAGTGCAGGAATATTACGACCAACTTGTTGCCTTAATTCGTCAGGTAGATGTGAAGAAGGAGAAAAACAATTTTGTTCAGGATACCGGCATTGTTTGTGATGTTTGCAAACAGGGAACAATGTTAATCAAACACAGCAAGAGGGGCGATTTTCTTTCCTGCAGCCGTTTTCCCCAATGCAAAAACACGAAGAATTTTACCCACGATGAAGATGGCAACATCAAGATTTTTGTGCCTACGCCCTTAAATGAGAATTGTCCGCAATGTGGCTCTCCTTTAATGTTAAGAAACGGAAAATATGGAGAGTTTATTGCCTGTTCCAATTATCCCAAATGCAAATATGTTCGTCCTAAAACCTTAGGAATTAAATGTCCGGAATGCGGAATCGGTGAATTAACAGCCCGTAAATCCAAAAAAGGACGCAGCTTTTATTCCTGCAATCGCTATCCTGAATGTAAATATATAACTAATGATAAACCCCTTCCGATAAGCTGTCCCAAATGTGGAAATCCTTACATAGTAGAAAAATACAGCCGGGAAAAAGGAAAAATTAAAATCTGCCCCAAATGCAAAACCGAGATGGAATAGGCAATGAACATTAAAGACGGCATCAATAGCGCTTTCCAAAGCATTTTCAGCCATAAACTGAGGTCTTTGTTAACCCTAACAGGAATTGTTATTGGAGTGCTTGCCGTGGTAACAATGTTTTCCAGTGTTTATGCCATAAAAGCACTTATCAAAAAGAATATGGAAGGTATGGGCTGGGATAATTCTATTATTATTTTCCCCGGTTCAGGAAATATAGATTTGGAAACAGGAAAAACGCGCAGTAAAATTAGGCGTGCTAAACAAAATGTTCCTCCTTTGAACTATGACGATTATCTGGCTCTGAAAGAAAACCTGAATTACAAATGTATTTACGGTACAATCTCCCAACATAGTTTATATCGGGTTGGCAATAAAATAAATAATATTATCTTGCGTGCTACAGAAGTAGAATTTTTCCAAAACAAAAGCTATCCTATCAGCAAGGGACGCTATTTTAATGCTTACGAAGCGGAAAATAATATCCCGGTTGCCGTTTTGGGTTATCATTTTGCCGAAGAATACTTTAAGGATAAAGACCCGATTGGTCAGGTTCTGGTTTTAGGTTCACAGCGTTTTACTATTGTAGGTGTTTTAGCTTCAGATGTTTTAAATACCGGAAATGGAATGAATTTTGATCCCTGGCAAAGAGAATGGGACTTGAAAGCTGTGTATATTCCCTTAAAATATGGAGCTACTTATTTAAGCCCGGCAAGAATGATCCATCAGATTTATATACAATCAAATTCCAGTGAGGATTATGCCAAATTAAAAAACGAGGCAAGGCAAATACTGCTTGCCAGGCATAATATGTATCCCAATTTTCAGTTTATGGATATTGGCGATATGATCTTAAATATTACCCAAGAGATTAATAAATTTATGGATAAATGGAATGTAACCCTTATTGCCATTGCTTCTATTTCTTTAATTGTAGGGGGAATAGGACTTTTCAGCACTCTGCTGATTAGCATTCAGGAAAGAATGACCGAAATTGGTATCCGCAAAAGTATTGGTGCAACCGAACAGGATATCTTTTTCTATTTTATTTTTGAAGCGCTGGCTTTGGCTTTTATTGGAGCAATTTTAGGTGTAGTTCTTGCCTGGATTTTGATTGTTTTGATAGCTAAAGGCATTAATTTCCCCTTGTATCTTCCAGTGCAGGGAGTTGCTGTTGGAATTGGTTTTTCTCTATTAGTTGGCTTTCTTTCCGGAATCTATCCTGCCTGGAAAGCTACCAGCATTGATCCTATTCAGGCAATTTACTACCACGAATGAAAACACCGGAAGAACGATTTCCTCGTTATTGCTAACTTTGCTTCAATAAATAATGCGTTAAAAAATAACAAAGTAAGGGAGTAGCTCCAGTGAAAAAAACCGATAAAATAACCGAGTTTCTGGCAAAAAAACGCCTACTCATCACACGTATCTTGTGCATTGCTGTTGCTTTGGAATTCATCATCAATTATAAGGATCGGATTCAGCATCTGCTAACTAATCCCTCAGGTATTATCATCAGCATTATTCTAATTGCTTTAGGTGCTTTTATCAGGTCCTGGTCTGCCGGAATTATTCAAAAAGGTAATCGCCTGGTGCAAGAAGGACCTTATTGCTTAAATCGCAATCCGTTATACACGGGTAGCGCTTTAATTTTAATCGGATTTGTATTATTCTTGAATGATATTTGGGCTTGGATAGTAGCAATTCTCTTGATTCTGGTAATTTTCCCTTTCACCATTAGCAGAGAAGAAAAAGGTCTGCGCAATAAATTTCCTGTGGAGTGGATTAACTATTCCAAAACAACCGGAAGGTATTTCCCCCGGAAAATTTCCTGGGAAAAAATGAAATATCCCTGGTCTTTCCATTTATGGCTTAAAAACAGGGAATACCAAACCTTTTTCCTATCTCTCCTTCTCCTGATAATAATTATCATAGTTGGGTTGGTTTAGGGGGTTGAGAAGGTTTAGAAGGTTAAGAGGGTTTAGAGGGTTTAGAAGGTTTAGAGGGTTTAGAGGGTTGAAAGCTCCAGATACAACGATAGCGATGGTAGCGTAAGCCCCTCGTAAAAAAAGAAAGATACAACCCCTTTTCAGCTTTTATCCCCTATTACATTGATTTTGAAGAAAATAGCAGTTCATCCCTAAGAGCATTGCTTAAGCATTGCTTACCCAATACTAATGCCATCCGTAATGGATAAGCAATGGGTAAGCAATGCTATTAAGAAAGAGTAAGATAAAACTTGACAGAAATGCAAACAATTATTTTAGCATAAAATTGATAAGATTATGTTGGATAAAGGGGTTCAAATGAGCTCAAAATTAAATGTGTATACCATTTATTCCCTAATGCGTGATAATCAAATTCAATTTTCTTACAAGGGTCCGATTACACAGGAAGTTCTAATTACTTTGGGCGATACAATTAAAGAAAAGCTAAATCATGAGGATTGTGACACCAAAGTAGTCCGCAGAATATTTTCAGTGTTAGTGGAAACCGCACACAACATTCTCAAATACTCTTCTGAAAAGGCATATCTTGATGAAACCAATAAGGCAACGGGTATCGGGCTTATAGGAATCGGAAAAACGGAACCCAATATGTTTATTGTTTTTTCCGGTAATATTGTCAGTTCCGCTGAAGCCAAAGCAATGGAAGAACGGTTATTATACATCAACAATCTTTCCCGCGAAGAACTGAATAAAAGTTACCATCAACAGCTGAAACAAGGAACTATAACTGCAAATGGAAGTGCCGGATTGGGACTTTATGAAGTGGCTCGTCAAAGTGGGCGTCCTATGGAATACAGTTTTTCTCCTTTGGAGGATGGCAATGTATTTTTTGAGCTAATGATCTATGTGAAGGTAGAGGACTAAAAATATGGAAAACTATATTATTCCCCCCACTAAATATACTCCCCTGATTGAGCTTTCATTTAAAGACAACTTTTTGCGTATAACAGGTGATTCTTATCCAGAAAATGCGATGGATGTATATCAACCCCTGATTTTACAGCTGGAAAAATATTTTTCCGCTCCGGAGCAAAAACTGCAGATTGAACTGAATTTGGATTTTATCAGCACTTCCAGCAAAAAGATGCTAACCGATATCATCACCCTTCTGCAGAACTATTATAACGCCGGGCATAAAATCAATATCACCTGGTATTACACTGATGGCGATATTGAGCAAAAGGATCAGTGGGAAATGTTTTTGGAGGATGTTACTTTCCCTTATAATATTATTCCCCTGCCGGAAGATTAAGAGAAATGAATGTAGGCGATAAAGGGCTCTTCTGGAAAGAAGAGGAACTGCTCTCGGAAGCCAAAAAAATCCTGGAAGCTATTCCCGAAAAGGGCAAAGTAGAAAGGCAAAAATATGCGCAACTTGCCTCCGCTTACGAAATTCTGCTGAAACAGACCTCCAAACTAACCCGTTTAAGCGATGCAGATGAAAAACGCCTGAACAATTTGCTGTCCCGTCTTTCGCGTTATGTTTCCCCTCCCCTATACAAAAAAATAACCAGCGGTAAAGAAAGAGTGGAACTGAATAAAACCCGTAGAGTAAAACTTACCATCTTCTTTTCCGATATTGTGGATTTTTCTTCTCATAGCGCGAATATGGAAGGTGAGGCACTTTCTGCTATCTTAAATTCCTATTTGGAAGAAATGACAAATATTATCAATGCCTGGGGTGGAACTCTGGATAAATATATCGGCGATGGAATTCTGGTTTTCTTTGGCGACCCTGATTTTACCGATGATTTTAATCATGCCTTTCGCTGTGTGAATATGGCTCTGGAAATGCGCAATAAAATGAGCGAATTGCAGGATAAATGGTTCAAACTTGGCTATTCCTATCCCCTACATATTAGAATGGGTATTGCTACCGGTTATGTTTCCGTTGGCAATTTCGGCAGCAGCGAAAGAATGGATTATACTATTATTGGCAGTCCGGTTAACCTTGCTTCCCGTTTACAGGCATTGGCTTTGGCAGACCAAATTCTTATTTCTCATGATACCTGGGGACTTATTAAAGATCATTTTTTCTGTTCCGAAGCCCGCAAAGTGAAGTTGAAGGGCTTTTCCAAAACACAACTTGCTTATGAGGTCTATGGTCTTGCAGAAAGTAAAGAAGAAAACATAATAGTAATTGAAGATAAAGAAAAGGACTTATTGGTAAAATACGATAAAAGGAAAATCAGCGCGGAAGAAGTGGCAAGATTAATTAAAAATGAAGAATAAAAAATGAAAAATTGAGAATGGAGAATTGAAAATTAATAATCTGTGTAATCTGTGAGAGATAAACCTGAAAATTCCTTTAACCGGTTAACCTTCGGGAAAAAAAGGAGGAGATATGGCAAAAAGAATAAGAATTACTGCAGTTATTTTTACTTTGCTGTTGCTGACCATTCTGCAATCAGCACAAAATTCTTCTACCGATATTTTGTCCCAATATCAAAAGATTCAAGATGAAACCCAAAAAACCAGATTATTCCGTTACGAAGATGGTGCCCCTAAGGGTAATTCCTACTGGAGCACTTCAGATAATTTTGGGTATTTATGGCTGGAGGTTTATCCCACTAAAATCTTCAAGTTTAACGGAATTTCCTTTCAAGATATAACTAAACAGCTTCCTCAAGTAGAAAGAGATTCCCTTTTAGATTGGTCTTTTCGTAGTAGTAAAGATAAGATAGTATCTTTTGCAGGTAGACATTACATCTATAAATGGAATGGCTATAAGATAGTTAAATATGCTTTCCCCAAGGATGACAGAATCAGATATTCCAGATGTATAAAGGATAAAATTCTGGCAGTTGGGGATAAGGGTTATGCTGTTCTAAAAAATAACTCCTGGAAATATCTCAGAATACCCATAAAATATTATTTTCAGGAGGGATCTTATCTTTATACTATTTTGCGGAAAGATGGTGAGTTAGAGGAGTGGCATTTTCAGGATTTTATCTTAGATAATTATGACCGTTTATACCAGCTTCATTATGAAATAGAAACTATAACAATTAATGATAAACCTATAATTATTAATCCGGAAGAGGATTTTGTCATCACTCGTTATTCTGATAAAGGAATTGAGCAGATTCCTTGTATTACAAAGGAAGAAATTAAGGAGCAGTTTACCTCCCGCAAGAAAAAATTGATGCCTTCTTTTTTTCATATTACTGAAAGAGATGAGATTTATATATGCTGTGATAGGACTGAATATATGTACAAACTGAACACCGAAAAATCATTATTTTCAAGAGCAAATTGGGCTAAGGGTGTATTGCTTGATTCTAATATTCATTATGGGACTCATCGTAATTTTCTTACCTCTTGCAGAAATGATACCTTATTTTTTAGTGAGATAGATAGTGGTATTGATTACAATAAAGAAGAATATTATTATCCTCACTATAATCCCGATCAGGATTGCTATATATTATATAAGAATGATTTTGGCTCTATTCCAGGTAATCTTAATATTAGTGGTGATCTTAATAAAAGATCAAATCTCCAGGCATTAGTATTAACTGCAATTCCGGGTGAAAGTTACTTAAATCCGGTTACAATGCCTGAAGCATCCACAGAAGGAGAATATAGTTATGGTAGAAAATTTACTAAGCTGCTTATTAAAAATAATAGTGTGCTTTATAGCATAGCTGATAAAAAAATACCTGGAGTGCACAAAATATATGTCGTAGATGTTTTATCCAACACTTACAGTTTCATCTCTGTAACCGACAAAGCAAATTTTCTTACTATTATTGATTATAACCCTATAAGCAAATGTATTATGTTTGCAGGGCAGGAAGGTATTAGAGAAGTTTGTATCTCTAAAAAAAGTGAATTACTGTATGAATATGAATATCAGGATTACGGGTATTCAGGTGTAAATTACCCAGGTGGATTATTAGGTGATTTAGGATGTTATGATTATAGAAATAAAAATTATAAGAGGTTATTAATATTACATAATTCTAAGGGCATTAACCAACTCTATGAATATACAGGTAACTATTCCAATACATTAAAACTTATGAATAGTCAGAAAGAAGCATCTCTGTATATGCTGGATTATCATAATTCAATTTTGCACCGTACTGAATTTGATTTAACCAGCGGAAAGATAAAAAAAGAAGATCAATACATAAACACATATTCTTATAGCACTTTGGATGATAATCTTTTCCTGATAAATGATAAACATTGCTATACCCTCCAGAATGCGGCAAGATCAACTAAAGGAAATTTGGAACAGGTAATAAAACCCAGGATTGACATATTAAAGGCAAATAACATTAATTATGAGAAGTTATATTCATTATTTTTCCCTAAGTTAATAGATGAAAACACGATATTTGTTTCTTCCGGTGAATATCAAGTTATTAAAAACGAAAAAGGTGAAAGAGAACTGTCATTAGCTACCGAGGCCCTTTTCAATAAGTCATTACCGGTGGCAAAAACTTCTTTAGTTGGTAATCCCCCTGATAAATTTAAAACTACTGCGTTAATTTATGACTGTCAGCAAAATAAGATTTATGAAAAGCCAACTTGGATTTCTACGATTTATTTTAATACCTCAGAAGGAACTAAAGTAAATATTATTCATTTGCAGAAAACACAAAAAGGGAATTATCTGAGGATAAGTGCTTATGCGAATAAGGATGTGATTCTTTCTAACACGGATTTTATTTGTCCCCTTAACAATAATTATTTACCCGAATACCGAATTTATCAAGATAAAGCTAAATATTTTCCCAAAATTGGTAATAAGCTATCATATTTTTACCAGGGAAAATGGAATACTATCAATCTGGACGATTTTTCCCAATATGGAACTCTGAACAATGTTACGGAAATAAATAATGATTTGTGGCTGATTTTCAGTAATACATTAGTGCGCCATTCTATGGCTTCCCAAGAGGATTTCACTTTTCGGCAGAGTGATGGTTTGCCGGAAAATATAAAAGGGATGTATGAATTGGGAGGTTATTATTACATAGTTACTTGCAGTGGAATTTACCTGTTCTTCACAGAAGAGGAAGGTGTTACCTTAATAGTTCCTGGGGTGAATGTAAACGGTAAGCTTTATGCTTCCGGTGTAGCTAATAAATTTAATTATAAGCAGAACAATATTATCATTCCGGTGGATATCTTAAACACTATGTATCCTGAAAAGATAAAGCTTACTTATCGTCTGTTGGGCTATGAAAAAAACTGGAAACAGCGTGATTATCTTCCACAGATTGAATATCCAATGCTACCTCCGGGGCATTATGAATTTCAGATTTATGGCACTTCTCCCTCTGGCAAAAAGGCAAAACCTATAAGTGTGTTTTTCAGTATTGCACAACCTTTTTATGCTACCTGGTGGGCTTATCTGATCTATATATTGGTTATTCTTTTCGCTATTCGGGGAATTTATAAACTGCGCACCCGGCAATTAAACCTGCGTAATTTAGCTTTGGAAAAGATAGTGGTAGAACGCACTCAGGAAGTAATGGAAAAACAAAAGCACATTCAGGAATCCATTAACTATGCCTATTTAATTCAGAAATCCACTTTACCTCAGGATGCGGATATGGCAGAAGCATTTGCTTCTCATTTTGTGATCTGGAAACCTAAGGCAACTGTGGGAGGTGATTTTTATTGGCTGCATAAAAACGAAAAGGGTGAGGTCTATTTTGCTGTTATTGATTGCACGGGGCATGGAGTTCCAGGTGCTCTGCTTTCAATGACTGTTTCCTCTCTTCTCAATCATCTGATCAAAGATATTGGAATGGCTCAGCCATCCGCTATTTTACAAACAATGCATCAGGAGTTTGGAGCTGCTTTGCATCAGGAAAATCCTGAAGCACAACAGGACGGAGTAGAAATTTCTCTGCTGAAAATAACTCCTCAGCTGATAACTTTCTGTGGAGCAGGACTCAATTTGCTGTATTATGACCCGCAAAGCCAAATCCTGAATCAGATTTGGGGAGATAGATATGGTTTGGGTGGCTTGAGAAGACACAGAGAACTGAAATTAACGGAACACAATTTGCCTTATACAGCAGACCTGCTTCTCTATCTTTATACCGATGGCATAACAGACCAGCCGGATCCTGATTCCGAGAAAATAAGGCGTTTGGGAAATGCTCTTTGGCTACAGCTGGTTTCCGAGCTTGCTTCTTTACCCATAACTGAACAGAAGACCCTTTTGGAAGAAAGGGTGAAAGCGATGCTAAATTTTTATGAACAGCGTGATGATATTACGATTGTTGGATTACAGCTGTAAAGGGAGAATTCTGTTCATCTGCAAGCAAGTGAAAAAGTGGAAAAGTGAAACAAAATGTGTCCATCGTAAAAAATGCTGCGGAGCTACAGCGAGCTCCGACTACACAAACAATGGTGAGAAATGATGTTTAGCAGGAAGAAACAAAGCAAGGATGAACTGCAAGATAAACTTCTTTCTGCAGTCGTTTCCATTTATCTGTATATGGCACGTACAGCCAAACTGAAAGGGGCGGAAATAAATTTCATAGACCGCATTTTACACAGTATGTTTGGTGGTGAAATTCCTCTGTATAAAATTGAACAAGCAAGGCAGAAGGCACTTTCTTTAAGGGAGGCAGCCAATTTTCTGAATCGGACTTTAAATTCAGCAGACCGCACCAAAATTATCCTGAACCTGATATCCCTTGCCTATTATGAGCGCAGTAAAATAAATGTTTTGGGCAGTGTGGAAATTGTAGTTTTGGTAGACCTTCTCCGTTTGGATGTGAATCTGTTGGATGCCATTTATGACCTCTTTGAAGGCAAAAACGATTTCATTAACTTACCTCTTTCTTTTAAAGATATGGAAACGGGCTTTATCAGAAATTCTATGCTCTGGTCAGCGGAAGGGGGTGATTTTAAGTTCCGAGGTCCGCATAATAATGCCAAAATATTGTTTATTATGATTGAATCCCTCGTATTGGTAAACCCTGGTGGACAAGGTGACGAATCAATCTGTTCTTTAGTGGAAGGAACTGTTATGCGCACTTTGGAACCGGGACATTTTCATCGTTTGCAGGAAAATAGCATCATTGTTTTGCAAGGAGCTAAAGGTGAAATCCCCTTGCAGACAAAAGAACTATGGACTATTTATAACTTAAGTTTTTCAGCCCAGGAATTGCATTATCCCGAATTTCAGGAATGTAAATTAAAGTATAAAAACCGCAAATTCTGGCTGGAAAGTAAAACTAAAACCAGCTTTAATCAAACAAGAGAACTTGCCTTGGACGATCCTGTTTTGGATAGTTCCAAAACACTGTTGCAGATATTGGTTCAAGAGGAAAGCGAAAAAGAGGACTTGATAAAAGAGCAGGACTATTATCTTTGCAGTAATCGTCAGGGCTTGTATCTTAGTGCTAATAGTTGTGCTGGGGCAATTTTACATTTCTACAGCCAAGAGGGAAAGCTGAAAATAGAAAAAAAAGACACCAGCGAGGTTTTCCTCAACAGGATTCCGTTAACAGGCAGTCAGACATTTACTCTTAATCAGGATATTATTTCTATTGCTCAAACCAATTACCTTATCAATCGCAATTGGGAACTGATTGAAATTCCTTTACAGATTGAGAATATTAATGTTGCTGAAATTTCACATCAATTCAAGGATGGCACTATTGGGCTTGCGAGCATCTCTTTTCAACTTTCACAAGGAACAATGATGGCTGTTATGGGTTCCAGCGGCAGCGGAAAAACAACTTTACTGCAAATTCTGCTGGGAGATATAACAGCTACACATAGTGCAATTACAGTAAATGGCTTGGATTTTAACTCCAACTTTGCCTTTTTCCGCAAGTATATTGGCTATGTTCCTCAGGACGATTTACTTTTTCCCAATTTAACGGTATATGAGAATCTGCTCTATCGTGTGCATTTAGCTTTGCCTAATCTGAAAAATAAGGAAGAGATAAAGAACCGGATCCATAATTTACTGCATACCGTTGGGCTTTATGAACAAAGAAATATGCTGGTGGGAGATACCCTCAATAAAAAACTTAGCGGAGGGCAAAGAAGGCGGTTAAATATTGCTTTGGAGCTTGTGTTAAACCCGATGATTATTATTTTGGATGAGCCCACCAGTGGACTTTCCTCCAAGGATTCCGAAAATATAGCTGAATTTCTTTCAGAACTGAAACAACAGAACAAGATTATTATCTGCACAATTCATCAGCCCAATGCTACTGTCTTTAACTTTTTTGACAGCGTTTTGCTTTTAGATAAAGGTGGCAGACAGGTCTATTTCGGTTCCAGCAAAGAGGTCTTCAACTATTTTGAGGAAGAACTTGCTCAAAGCGGAAAACAAAAAGAGGCACTATCACTAAAACGCCAACTCTTGATGCCGGATTATTGCTATGACATCATTGAGTTAACAGATTCCGCGGGCAATAGAAAATTCCCTCCAGAATACTGGCAGAGGAAATATCGCAACTACCGTTTTCAAAAAGCGATGGATACGGATTTTGAACTGTCTGCTGCTAGTGGGCAAAAAGAAATATCTTCTTCTCCTCAAGAAAAAACACCCTATCATTTTTCCCATCTGGTTTTTCTAACCGCGCGCAATTTCCTGAATAAAAGCAGAAGTAAATTGAATTTAATGCTCACTTTGCTGGCAGCTCCGCTTTTGGCTTTTATTACAGCTTTTATGTTACGCAGCGTGCAAACCGGTGAACACTACAGTTTCGGACAAAATCAAAATTCCTGGCTTTTTGGCTTTATTTCAGTTCTTATTTTCATCTTCATCGGTTTGGCTAATAGCATTGATGATATTCTAAGCGAAAAACGCAGTATTATGCGGGAATTGAAATTAAATGTTTCTGCCTTGCAGCAACTTTTTGCCAAGGGTTTGGTGCTATTTATTATGACCTTGATTCAGGTTTTGCTATATTATTTTATCTCTGCGTTGATCTTGGGTTTGCGGGGTTTTTTAGTTCCCCACTGTCTTTTTTTACTGCTTAGTGGCATCATTGGTTACAGCATTGGCTTGATGTTTTCCAGCATCATTAAAGACCGCAGTGCTGTAATCAACATTTTACCCCTGGTAATAATCCCTCAGATTTTATTCAGCGGAGCGGTTATCCAATTTGCAGATATGAATTCCGCTCTACGCATCAACAAAAAGAGCGAAATTCCAGAATTTTGTCATTTTGTTCCTTCGCGCTGGCTTTATGAGGGCTGGATGATTTCTTCTGCTACCTTGAATGCCATTCAAAGAGAGAATCGGAAATTTCATTCCCTCTCTAAAGACGCTTCAGTAAATTATCAAACATATATGCAGGCAGTAGAAACCCACAACGCTTTTCTGGAAAAACACTCGGCAAGCAAATATGGCAACGACTTTATCAAACAGGCAATTTCTATTGCGGATGGACAGTATCTGAATGAGCAGCGCAATATCTTTCTTTCTCCTCAAATAAAATTAGGAGGCAAGGAGGTTTCTACATTGTTTTTGGATATTGTTATTGCGCTTTTTATGGCTTGTGTTTTTGGTTTTGTCACTTGGCTTCGTTTGCGTTACTATTTCAAGTGAGGTAGTATGGATATCTATATTCGTTCCCAGGATTCTAACTTTCGGAAGGGAGAAGTTTTCCTCTACCACCTGCTATAGCTATGAATATCTATATTAGAACTCAGGATTCCGACCTTTTCAAGTATCTTTCCGATGCTCAATATGCCCTCATTTTAGCAAAAACGGAAGCCATTGCATTTGAACCCTCGGACATTGTTTTAGCAAAGGCCTCTCTTCCTGAAAGCTTTATTATTTTGCAGGAAGGCGAATTGGAACTTACAGGCAATAAATATCTCGGTTCCCTTTTCCCCGGTGAATATTATGGCGAAATATTCTATCTGGAACCATTTCTTAGTCCTATAACAATTAAAGCAGTTAAACCAAGCAAAGTATTGATATTGAAATTTTCCGCAGTAAATGAATTGATTGCTAATGACCCCATTTTTGCCTCCCGAATTCAGGCAGCTATAAATGACTCTTTATGCCTGAAAATAATTCAATTAACTCACGGAAGTATCAATGGTTAAATATAATGATCACCCCCTCTATTGTTTCTTAAACCCGGAAGAGAAAAACCTGTTGAAAACTATAGTTAAATCCCAAAGCTTTATGGCTCATGAAACAATAATCAACCTCGGAGAACGCAATCGCGATATAATTTGTCTGGAAGAAGGCAGCGTTTCCATTCAGGTTGAGGACTTTGAAGGTAATGTAAATGAAGTTACGCGTATTCATTCTGGAAACTTAGTGGGCGAAATGAATTTTATTATTCCTACGCGTAGAACTGCTAATGTGGTTGCTTTAACTTTTGTGGAGGCAGATATTATTCCTTTTGCCAAACTTTGCGCTTTGCTTAAAGAACAACCTCTTTTAGCGGAAAAAATCTTTTCAGCTCTTTCTTTACAACTGAGAGACAAATATCTGGGGATGATCAATGCCTGAAACTATGTGTTCAATAGGATGCCGAATTCCAATTCAACATAAAGTTCGTAAAACTCTAATAAAAGAAAATATTCGTTTTCTGTAGCAAAGCGAATTTTGCCAAACAATCTGGATTCCTTTTTGCGCAGGAATGACAAGGGTCTTATACCAATTCGCTTTCATACATCCAAATTAAGCCATTTGAAATAAGTTAGTTTTGAGACCATATCCTTGTTTTCATCAAAGTATTCAAAGCACTCAATC